>Ga0310822_100107_pt1 | contig 122768 bp, 124 predicted proteins | sample P4_ome_2_FD_201313 | JGI IMG/M metagenome (GOLD analysis project Ga0310822, IMG submission 201313) | Sorghum-adapted microbial communities from Joint BioEnergy Institute, Emeryville, California, United States - P4_Day56_Rep2 | ecosystem: Engineered > Bioreactor > SSF (Solid state fermentation)... | reverse complement strand
CCAGCCCACGCTCCAGAGCCAGCTTGATCAGCCCGGGCAGCAAGCCCCCCTCACCGGTCAACGCAACCTCGCCGGAATCGACCTGAGCCAGCAAATCGTCCACCACGCCCGACACCCGAAGCGCCTCGGCCATCTCCACGGTGGACCCCACCTCACCCAATGCCAAATCCGCGTCCTTGCCTGTCGCCATGCCCTGAGATCCTTCCGTCAGGACTTACACAGACCATCTGACACCCCCGGATCTTGCCCAACTTCTTGACATCGACATGCACCAGATCACCACAACGAGCCGGCTCTATCCGGCGGATCACTCGGCCGGTGGCTCGGTCCAGCCACTGCAGTTTGGCCAGCCCGAAGCGGGTCAACACCCGGTGCACCGTGGAGGGATGCATACCCAGCAGATAGCCGATCCGCGCCGGCCCCCACCGACGCAGCACTCGGACCTTGATGATGCGCCGCTCGGTGCGAGTGGGTGTGCGATTGGGGCTTCGATAGGGCCGTGAACTGCGGTCAGCCATACCGGCTTGCCCCTCTTCGCGGTAGCGGTTGGCCCAACGGGCCGCGGTGGTCACCGACACCTGGAACCGCTCGGCGGCCCGACGCAGCGACCAACCCTGCTCGACGACACAACGTGCCAGCCGCAGCCGACCGGTTTCCGACAGTGGGGCATTACGGTGAACCATGAAGACCTCCGTAGTGGTGAGCGTTCCTAGACAGCTCGCACTCCACTCGGAGGTCTTCCTCTTGTCACCTCAACACGCCGTCACCGTCACCAACGTCCGTGGTCAATACAGCTAGCCGCGGGCGAGCGCCGTCTCGGTGTGGCCCGTGTCGTCGTTGGTGCCGTTTGCCTTCTGCTGGACGTTCGTCTTCACGTCCTTCTTCAGGTCCGGGCCCGGACGCTTCGTGAAGGTCTGCCAACGCTTCGCCGGCCCGCGATCGGCGGGTCCGACAGCGGTCTGGCTCGGGACCTCCGAGACCGCTGCCGGTGCCGGCCGGTTCGTTGAAGATCTCGACGTCCTCGATCGGACTGCCGGTGTCGCCCCAGCCGAACGCCTTGGCGATGGTCTGGGTCAACGCGATGAACGAACCGATCGCGCCGGGGCCCTGACCCTCGACTCCCACCGTCTCGCCGTCGATTCCGATGGTGAAATTCAGTAGAGGAGCCGTGCGAATTTCAGCGTCTGCCCGCCATTGAGGAAGACGTCGGTCATGGCGACCGGGATGCGGAACAGCGTGGCGAAGGCGTCCTCGACGTCCAACTCGAGCGGGTGGCGAGTACACCCACATCCGCCGTGAACGGCAATCAAAACCGGCAAAGAATCAAGAGCTGAGAATCATCTGAGCGACGGGCGTCGAGGTTGACCCGGCCCGAGCGGTGGTGTGGCCAGGTCAGACCCAGTACGGCACCCGGGAGCGGTACTTGCGCATCGCGATGGCGGCGAGGCCCCAGCCGACGACCGTCAGGCTGATCACGACGACCCAGTGATGTAGTTCCTGATCGGCCCCCAACAGCGGCGCCCGGACGATGTCGAGGTAGTGCAGCAACGGGTTCAATTCGACCAGTTTCGCCCAGGTGCCCGCGCCCTGCCGGTCCAGGGTGGCCTCGTTCCAGATGATCGGCGTCATGAAGAACAGCAACTGAACGATCGACGCCAGCAACGGGCCGATGTCGCGGTAGCGGGTTGCCAGGATGCCGAAGCACAGCGACACCCACACGCAGTTGAGCACGATCAGCCCCAGCGCGGGGATCACCGTCAGCACCGTCCACGACCACGGTTTGGGGAAGATGATCGCGATGATCACGAAGATGATGATGTTGTGGGCGAACAGGATCATCTGCCGCCACACCAGCCGGTAGACGTGCACGCTCAGCGGCGTCGGAAGCTGCTTGATCAGACCCTCGTTGGCGATGAACACCTCCGCGCCTTCGAGGATCGAGGCATTGATCAGATTCCAGATGATCAGCCCGAGCGTGACATAGGGCAGGTGCTCAGACAGTTCCAGTTTGAACAGCGCCGAGTACAGGCCGCCCATCGCCACGGCGGTGGTCCCGGTGGCGATGGTGATCCAGAACGGGCCCAGCACCGAGCGGCGGTACCGCTGTTTGATGTCCTGCCAGCCCAGGTGCAGCCACAGTTCGTACTTGCCGAACCCCTCCGTGAGGTCGCGCCAGGCGCGACGGAAGGTCCTGGACTGTGCCGTGGCGTCGGTGATCGTCAACGTGCGAACCTCTCCCGGCGGCCCAATCGACGGAGCCGCACCCATTCCCGAAGCCCCGCCGGGTCGCGCCGCACGACCAGGAAATACCAGCCGAACCGCAGCCACTCCTGGGGCAGCAGCCGGCGTAACCCGGGTTGGGACAACAGATAACCGCGGTTGCGGTAGGTATAGAAGCGTTTGCCGGCGTCGTCGGGGTACTGGGTGTGCATCCGGCCGCCCAGGATCGGCTTGAACTCGTCGCCGCCCTGCGGATGCAGGTACGACGCGGTCAGGCAGGTGCCGAACGGCAGTCCGGACCGCACCAGCCGCCGGTGCATCTCCACCTCGTCACCGCGGATGAACAGTCGCAGGTCCGGCACCCCCACCGCCTCCAGCGTCGACGCGCGGAACAGCGCACCGTTGAACAGCGAGGCGATCCCGGGCAGCAGATCCCCGCCGTCGGTGCGCAATTCGTCGACCCGGCGGCGCCACACCAGCCCCCGCCGCAGCGGGAAGGCCAGCCGGTGCGGATCGTCCATATCGCACACCATCGGTGAAACCTCGGCCAGCCCATGCCTTTCCGCGCAGGCCAGCAACGTGGCCAGGACATCGGAGTTCTCCGGCCGGCCGTCGTCATCGGCCAGCCACACCCAGTCCGCGCCCAGCGCCAGAGCCTGCAACATGCCGAGTGCGAAACCTCCTGCGCCACCGAGGTTTCGGCGTGATCCGAAATAGGTGTTCGGAATCGGCTGGCCGGCCACCAGATCGCGCACCGCCGGATCGTTGTCGTTGTCGACGACGATCAGGTGGTCGGGGACCCGGGTCTGGCCCGTCAGCGCATCCAGCGATTTGACGAGCAGATCCCGGCGCCGGTGGGTGACGACGACCGCCACCACCGTCGTCTCAGTCATGTCCGACCGACTCCCCGCGGGTCTCCGCGATCACCTCGCGCACATGCCGCGCGGCGTCCTCACCCTCGTAGGCGCGCACCACCTCTTCGATGCTTCCGGTCATCTTGATGGTGCCGTGGTCGATCCACATGGCGGTGTTGCACAGCCGGGCCAGGAACTCGTTGGAGTGGCTGGCGAACACCAGGATGCCGGACCGCTCGACCAGAGCCTGCAGCCGGGACTGGGCCTTCTTCAGGAACTCGGCGTCGACGGCGCCGATCCCCTCATCGAGCAGCAGGATCTCCGGATCGATGCTGGTCACCACGCCCATCGCCAACCGTACCCGCATACCGGTGGAGTAGGTGCGCAACGGCATCGACAGGTATTCGCCCAGTTCGGTGAACTCGGCGATCTCGTCGATCTTCGCCAGCATCTGCTTGCGGGTCTGCCCGAGGAACAGCCCGCGGATGATGATGTTCTCGAACCCGGAGATCTCCGGATCCATCCCGACGCCGAGGTCGAACACCGGGGCGACGCGGCCGTTCACCACGGCCGCACCGCGGGTCGGTTCGTAGATCCCGGACAGCAGCCGCAACAGCGTCGACTTGCCGGCGCCGTTGTGGCCGACCAGGCCGACGCGGTCGCCCAGCTTCAGCGACATGGTGATGTCGCGCAGCGCCTCGATGACGACGACGTTCGACGCGTTACGGCCGATCGCCCCGCCGGCCTTGCCGAGGAACGCCTTCTTCAGCGACCGCGACTTGGCGTCGAAGATCGGGAACTCCACCCACGCGTTGCGGGTTTCGATGCTTGGGTGCGACACCGTGTCCCTACAGGTACTGACCGGTCCCGTGGCCGTGTTGACCGGACTGGCGCTGTTGACCGGGCACGATCACCCCGGGCGGCAGCGCACCCTGGCGCATCTGCTCGAGCTGGGCACGGGCCGCCATCTGCTGGGCGAACAACGCGGTCTGGATGCCGTGGAACAGCCCCTCCAGCCAGCCGACGAGCTGCGCCTGCGCGACCCGCAACTCGGCGTCGGACGGTACGCTGTCGTCGCTGAACGGCAGCGTCAGCCGTTCCAGCTCCTCCCGCAACTCGGGGGCCAGGCCCTCCTCGAGTTCGGTGATCGAGGTGCGGTGGATCTCCCGCAGCCGGTTCCGGCTGGCCTCGTCCAGGGGTGCGGACTTCACCTCATCGAGCAGTTGCTTGATCATGGTGCCGATCCGCATCACCTTGGCCGGCTGCTCCACCAGATCGGTGATCGCCTTGCGATCCGAGTCCTCGTCGTCCTTGTCCGCGGCCGCGCCGCTGTCGCGTCCGAGGACCTCGATGTTGTCGTCGTCGCTGCCTGTTGTCATCATGCCTCTACATTTCCGGGGTTATTCGGTATCCAGTCTCGATGCGGCCCGCTCCGACGGCAATGGCGATCCGCCTGCCGTCCGGGGGCCTTCCAGCGACACTAACCTCTCCACCGGCCGCAACCGGTCCCGGGCGGCCGGTGACCGGCGCCGGCGGCGGGACGTTCGACCCGGGAAGGCAAACAACACCCGCCCCACCGGTAACAAGCCTATGGGCTTTCACCGGCACCTCGGCGCGCCCGGTGCGCTGCGGGCAAACGGCCCGCCGATCGCACCTCATGCCGGTTACTCACTGGTCTAGTATGGCTGCGCAGGTGACCCGGAACGGCACACCGCAGTGCGGCGCGGGCACCGACGCATCGTCTGATGTGAGACCTTTCACAGACACTTAAGGTGGCTGGCATGGCATACGACGTCGCCCGTGTGCGGGGATTGCACCCTTCGCTGGGCGGTGGCTGGGTGCACTTCGACGCCCAGAACGGCATGTTGCTACCCGACGCCGTGGCCACCTCGGTGTCGACCGCCTTCCGCGGATCGATGTCTACCACAGCCGGACCGCATCCGTCGGCCCGGCGCAGCGCGGCGGTGCTACACGCGGCGCGTCAGGCCATCGCGGACTTCGTCAACGCCGACCCGCGCGGGGTGGTGCTGGGCGCGGACCGCGCGATCCTGTTGAGCCTGTTGGCCGATGCGGCGTCCTCCCGCGTCGGGCTGGGTTACGAGGTGGTGGTGAGCCGCCTGGACGACGAGGCCAACATCGCGCCGTGGCTGCGCGCGGCGAACCGTTACGGCGCCAAGGTCAGATGGGCCGAGGTGGACATCGAGACCGGTGAGCTGCCGGCCTGGCAGTGGGAGTCCCTCATCGGCCGGTCCACCCGGCTGGTCGCGGTCAGCTCCGCCTCGTCGACCCTGGGCACCATCACCGACCTGCAGTTGATGACCAAACTGGTGCACGACGTCGGCGGGCTGGTGGTACTCGACCACTCGGCCGCCGCCCCGTACCGGCTCATCGACATCGACGACCTGGACGTCGACGTGATCGCGCTGAACGCGGTCGCCTGGGGCGGCCCCCCGATCGGTGCGCTGGTGTTCCGCGATCCCGCGATAATCGATTCGTTCAGCTCGATGTCGCTGAACCCGTTCGCGACCGGACCGGCCCGTCTGGAGCTCGGATTGCACCAGTTCGGGCTGCTCGGCGGCGTGGTGGCCAGCATCGAATATCTCGCCGGCCTGGACGAGTCCGCCACCGGATCCCGCCGGGAGCGGCTGGCCATCTCGATGGAGTCGGCCAACGCCTACGTCGACCGGGTGTTCGATTACCTGCTGGCGTCGCTGCAGTCGCTGCCGCGGGTGATGGTGATCGGCAATCCGGAGAACCGCATCCCGGCACTGAGCTTTGCCGTGCACGACGTCACGGCCGAGCGGGTGGTGCAGCACCTGGCCGATCACGGAATCCTGGCCATCGCCAACACCAGTTCCCGGGTGCTCGACGTCATCGGGGTGAACGACATCGGCGGCGCGGTCACCCTCGGGCTGGGGCACTACACCACCACCGCCGAGGTCGACCAGTTGATCCGGGCGCTGGCCGCGCTGGTCTGAGCCGCCCGGACCGATCCGGCCGGTCGCTCAATCTTCCACGCACAGAAGGACTTTGCCGTAGACATCGCCGGATGCGAGCAACTCGTGGGCGGCCTGGGCCTCCTGAATCGGGAACTCGGCCCCGACCACCGGCCGGACCTGGCCGGATGCGACCATCGGCCAGACGTTTTCGACCACCGCCCGCACGATGTCGGCCTTGCCGTGCGGTCCGGTGACCGGCCGGCCCCGCAGCGCGGTGCCGAACACCGCGGCCCGTTTGGCGACCAGCTTGCCGAGGTCGAGTTCGGCCCTGCGCCCGCCCTGCATGCCGATCACCACCAGCCTGCCGTCGGTGGCCAGTGCGTCGACGTTGCGGCCCAGATACGCCGCGCCCATGATGTCGAGGACCACATCGGCACCGGCGCCGTCGGTTTCGGCGCGGACCCGCTCCACGAAATCCTCCTCGCGGTAGCAGATCGTCACCTCGGCGCCCAGCTCGCGGCACAACTCGAGCTTGTGCCGGGTGCCGGCGGTGACCGCCACCCGGGCGTCCAGCGCGCGAGCGACCTGCACGGCATGCGATCCCACCCCGCTGGCCCCGCCGTGGATCAGGACCCATTCGCCGGCCGAAAGTCCGGCCGTCATCACCAGATTCGACCACACCGTGCACGCCACCTCGGGCAGCGCTGCGGCGTAACGTATTTCCACCGACTCGGGGATCGGCATCACCTGCTCGGCGGGCACCGCGACGTACTCGGCGTAGCCGCCCCCGGCGAGCAGTGCGCACACCGGTTGCCCGACGGTCCACCCGCTGACCCCGGCGCCGACGGCGGCGACGGTGCCGGACACCTCCAGCCCCAGGATCTCGCTGGCCCCGGGCGGCGGCGGATATTTGCCGGCGGCCTGAAGCAGATCGGCGCGGTTGATGCCGGCGGTGTGTACCGCGATGAGCACCTCACTTTCGCCGGGTTCGATGTCGGGCACCTCCACCCAGCTGAGTTGGCCCGAGGTTTGCACCGAGATCGCACGCATGGGTTCCGCTACTCCTAGATCGAAATGCTGTTCCAGCAAGGGCCGGGTCGTTTACCATGTTCGGCATGGAGGGGATGATTGGGGGGCGTACAGCCAGCGATATGCCCGGTCTGGACATCGCTGAGCAACGGTCCTGGCAAAACTTTTTGGATGCCGCTCTGCGGCTCTACGCGACTTTGAACAAGACGCTGGTGGACGAACACCACCTGACGCTCAATGACGTCCGGCTGCTGGACATGCTCGACAAATCGCCGAGCGGTTCGGCCCGCATGGGGGATCTGGCGGACGCTCTGATGTCTTTGCCGAGCCGGGTCACCAGGCAGATCCGCCGGCTCGAGGCGCACAACCTGGTCCGGCGCTGTGCCAGCCCGGACGACGGACGGGGGGTGCTGGCGATCATCACCGACGCCGGCCGCGAAGAGGTCCGCAAGGCGATGGTCACCTACGGCAACGAGGTGCGGGTCCATTTCCTGAGCAGGTTGTCGCGCCCGCAGATCGCCGCGATGGGGGAGAACTGCCGCCGGATCAGCGCCGGGTTGCGGGCGGACGGCCCACCCGCCCGGCTGGGCCGGGTCTGACGCCCGCATCGTCGCGGAGTCCGTCGTCGGCCGCCCCACCGCGCCGGTCACGAGCCGTGACACCGTACCCTTGACGGCGGTGGCGTGGCAGAGCGGCCTAATGCACTCGCCTTGAAAGCGAGAGACGGCTAACACCGTCCGGGGGTTCAAATCCCTCCGCCACCGCTGATGCGCGCGTGCCATCGCGGCTACTCGCCGGTGTTGCATCGCGGCTACTCGCCGGTGAAGTTCGGGGCCCGCTTCTCGAACGTGGCCGCGATGCCCTCGGTCAGATCCTTCGACGGCAGGAACGCCGCGTTCCACGCCGCGACGTAACGCAGGCTGGCCGACACCCGGTCGATGCGCTGCTGGTCGAGCACATCCTTGATGCCGCGGACGGTCAGCGGCGGATTGGCGGCGATCTCCGCGGCGGTGCGGTGAGCGGCCTCCAGCGACGCCTCGGCGTCGGCGAAGACGTCGTTGACCAGGCCGATCTTCTCGGCGCGGCCGGCGTCGATGTCCTTACCCGTCAACGCCAGTTCCCGCAGGTGCCCGTCGTTGAGGATCAGCGGCAGCCGGGCCAGGCTGCCCACGTCGGCCACGATCGCCAGCTTCACCTCACGCACCGAGAATCTGGCGTCGGCGCTGGCATAGCGGATGTCGACCGCCGAGATCAGGTCGACCCCGCCGCCGATGCACCAGCCGTGCACCGAGGCGATGGTCGGGGTGCGGCAGTCGGCCACCGCGTTGATCGCCGCCTGCATCCGCTGCACGGTGGCGTGGAATTCGGCGCGGCTGCGCGCCGACGCGTCGGGGCCCATCACCCCCGCGAGCGAATCGCCCATCGCCGGCAGGTCGAGGCCGTAGCTGAAGTTCTTGCCGGACCCGGTGAGCACGATCGCCCGGACGTTCTGATCCTCGTCCAACCGGGTGAACACCTCCGGCAGCTCCCGCCAGAACGCCGGACCCATCGCATTGCCCTTGCCCGGTCCGATCAACGTCACGCGGGCCACATGTCCGTCGACGTCGACCGTGACGGACTCGTAGGTATCAGCCATACCGAAAGGCTAGCGAGCCGACTCCGTCAGCCGCCGAGCAACACCTGCTTCACGGTGGCGTCCGGCATGAACTCGCACATCGTGTCGGCCACCGACTTGGCGGCCTCCGGACCGAGCAGGCCGAACGGATTGTCCTCCTCGGCGATGTGCACCTGGATCACCGCCGTCCTGGTGTCCTCGTCCAGCCGGGTGTACTCGGCGCAGGTCATCGTCAGCGCGTCGGGCGGAGCCGGCACGGCGGGATTCGGGGTTCCGGTGCGCCGGGGCAGCCTCGGCAACTCCGGCGCACTGCGCGGTGACGTGGTGGTCGGAGTCGTGGTGGTGGACAGCGGCGGTCCCGGTTCGGTCGTCATGGCCACCGTGCCGCCGGTGACCTGGGTGCAGGCGGTGGTCAGCCCGGCGGCCAGGGCCACCAGCAGACCCGTGATCGCCGCGGCCCGAGACTTCATGCCGGTCACGACCACCGTCGCCGTCCCCGCGTCGTGTCCTGCTGCTGAATCCACACGGTTGAATCCACACGGTGTCGCCCGACCGGGGCTGGTGGCCGGTCGCCTCCTGGAATGCACTGCAACCTGCCCTTCATCGAATGCCCCTTCCGGTCAGCGACCGGGTCAGCCGGCGGGTCATCGCTCTGAGATCCAGCGGGTGGCGAACGACAGGAACGCGTCGTTCTCGTGCGGCGCCGCCACCGTGACGCGGACCCCGTCGGTGCCGTACGGCCGCACCAGCAGACGATCCTCGGCGGCGCTGTTGACGAAGTCCACCGTCCGCTCGGCCAACGGCAACCACACGAAGTTGGCCCCGGACTCGGGCACGGTGTAACCCGCGTCCCGCAGCGCGGCGGTGACCCGGGCCCGTTCGGCGACCACCTCATCGGTGCGGGCCAACAGTTCGTCGGCGGCGTCCAGCGAGGCGATCGCCGCCGCCTGCGCGAGCGTGGAGACGCTGAACGGGACGTAGACCTTGCCCAGCGCCGTGACGATCTCCGGGGCGGCGACGGCGTAGCCCACCCGCAGCCCGGCCAACCCGTAGGCCTTGGAGAACGTCCGCAGCACGACCACGTTGTCGTGGGCCCGGACCAGACCGAGACTGTCCGGCACGAACGGCGGGCGGACGTACTCGATGTACGCCTCGTCCAGCGCGATCAGGATGTGCTCGGGCACCGCCGCGACGAACCGGGCCAGCGCGTCGGGGTCGACGACGGTGCTGGTGGGGTTGTTCGGGTTGCAGATGAAGATCAGCCGGGTGCGGTCGGTGATCGCGGCCAGGATCGCGTCCAGGTCGAAGGTGTGATCGGTCAGCGGCACCTGGACCGGGACCGCCCCGGCGGTGCGCACCTGCAGCGGATAGATCTCGAAGCTGCGCCAGCCGAACAGCACCTCGTCGCCGGCCCCCGCGGTGATCTGGACCAACTGCTGGCACAGGCTGACCGAACCGCAGCCGACCGAGATGTGCTCGGGGGCGAACCCGACGTGGCGGGCCAGTCGGTCCCGCAGGTCCAGGTAGCCGTTGTCCGGGTAGCGGTTGAGGGTCTCGCCGGCGCGCGCGATCGCCTCCCGCACGCTCGGCAGCGGCGGGTGCACGGTCTCATTACTGGCGATCTTGATCGCGCCGGGCACCATCTTGCCGGGGACGTAGGCGGGGATGTCGGCGAGTTCCGGGCGGAGGCGGGCGGTCACCAGGCCAGTCTATTTCGCCGGACGGTCCGGCCGGGTGGAGCGGCCGGGAATGCCACTTTGCCTTCCGGTGTTGTTGCTGTGTACTCTGTGCCCTCGGCGGGACCGGGTTCACCGCGAATCCGGTACCCTCGAGAAGTTCAGGAGGCGTGCCAGAGCGGCCGAATGGGGCTCACTGCTAATGAGTTGTCCCGTTAACGCGGGACCGGAGGTTCAAATCCTCTCGCCTCCGCCACACGGCTGATCCGTCAGCCACAACTGAATACCTGCGCCCGTAGCTCAACGGATAGAGCATCTGACTACGGATCAGAAGGTTGGGAGTTCGAGTCTCTCCGGGCGCGCTTTTCGTCCCCACCGGTGTCTCGGGCCGGTGTCGCAGGTCGGGGATCGCGTCGGCTCCCGGTAACTTCGGCGCCATGTCGTCCACCCGCACCAACCGCCAGATCGTGCTGCGCCGCAGGCCCACCGGAATGCTGCAACCCGCCGACACCGAACTCATCACCACACCGGCGCCCGAACCCGCCGATGGGGAGGCGCTGCTGCGCGTCACCTACATCGGGATCGACGCCGCGGTCCGGACCTGGCTCGACGACAAGCCCGGGTATCTGCCACCGGTCGGGGTGGGCGAGGTGATCCGGGCGGCCGGAATCGGTGAGGTGGTGGAGTCGCGCTGTGACGCCTACGCCGTCGGCGACGTGGTCACCACGCTGTCCGGGTTCGCAGAGTACGTGCTGATCCGCGACGACCTGTTCAGCACGCCGATGCCGGGGGAGACCGATCAGTTGGCGATCATGTCGGTGTACGGCCCGACCGGCGCCACCGCCTACTTCGGCATGACCGACATCGGCCGGCCGCAACCCGGGGAGACCGTGGTGGTGTCCGCGGCCGCGGGCGCCACCGGGTCGATCGCCGGGCAGATCGCCAAGATCGCCGGCGCCCGGGTGGTCGGCATCGCCGGTGGGCCGCACAAGTGCCGGGCCGTGGTCGAGGACTTCGGCTTCGACGCGTGCATCGACTACAAGGCCGGTGACCTGCCGGCGGAACTCCGGCAGCACTGCCCGAACGGGGTCGACGTGTACTTCGACAATGTCGGCGGGCCGATTCTCGACGCGGTGCTGGGCCGGCTCGCCCCCAGGGCGCGGGTGGTGCTGTGCGGGGTCATCTCCGGCTATCTGACCGGCAAGCAGCCCGGCCCGGCGAACTACGTCAACCTGCTGGCCAAGACCGCGCTGATGCAGGGCTTCAACGCCCTCGACCAGTGGGGCCGCTTCGACGAGGCCTTCGCCGCACTGCGGCAGTGGGCGGCGGAGGGCCGAATCACCCACCGCGAGACCGTCTTCGACGGCATCGAATCCTGCGTGGACGCCCTCAACGGCCTGTTCACCGGTGCCAACATCGGCAAGATGCTGGTGAAGGTGAGCGAACCCACCACGATGTGACGTCGGGGCATGCCCATCGGGCCCACTCGAGGTCATCATCCGCGACAATGGCGGGCATGACACCCGAGGTGATTCAGCGTTGGTTGCAGATCGTCGAGAGCGGTGACACCGAGGCGTTGGACGATCTGCTCGCCGACGACTCCGTGTTCACCTCGCCGGCGGTGTTCACCCCGCAACAGGGTAAGAAGCTGACGTCGATGTACCTGACCGCGGCGATGCGGTTGTTCGGCGGCACCGACTTCCGGTACGTCGGGCAGTGGTACGCCGAGAACTCCGCGGTGCTGGAATTCACCACCGAGATCGACGACGTCCACGTCAACGGCATCGACATGATCCAGTGGAACGAATCCGGCCAGATCGTGTCGGTCAAGGTCATGCTGCGGCCGTACAAGGCACTTCAGATCGTGATACCGAAGATGGCCGAGTTGCTGCAGGGTTGACATGGCACGGGCGGAGAAACCCTCGGCGCGCGAGGCCAAGCGGCTGCAGACCCGGGAGCGGCTGCTGGGTGCGGCGATCGCCGAGTTCAAACGCACCGGCATGGCGGAGGCCGACGTCCGGGCGATCGTCGCGGCGGCCGGTGTCGCCCACGGCACCTTCTTCTTTCACTTCCCCACCAAGGAACATGTGCTGCTGGAGCTCGAACGGCGCGAAGAGGAGCGCATCGCCCGCCAGTTCAGCCGGTTCCTCGAGACCGAACACGATCTGGTTGGCACCCTGAAGGAGGCGGTGCGCCTGGTGCTCGACATCGAGGACCGTCTCGGCCCGGTGTTGTTCAAGGATTTTCTGGCCCTGCACTTCTCGCCGACCCGACCGCCTGCCGAGGAGGGACAGGACCATCCGCTCATCGTGTCGGTGGCCGAGGAGATCGAACGGGCCCAGCGCGCCGGCGAGGTCGACGCCGAGGTGAACCCGTGGAACAGTGCGGTGTTCTTCCTGCTCGGTCTCTACGCCCTGCTGACCACCACGCACGCCTGGCCGAACCGGGCCGGGATGGTCGACGACTTCGTCGCGAACACCCTGCGGAGCCTCCGCCCACGTCTGACGCGTCGTTGACTCCAGTCAGTCAAGCGGATACCGTCCCGGCCATGTCCGGGTCTCTGACGCTGTCCTACGACGACCATGTGGAGGAGTCGCGACTGGCCCAGCGCCAGGCTGACAGATGGTTGATCTCCGGCAGTGTGCTCATCGGCACCGCCGCGCTCGGGATCTTCGGCCTGCCGCTCTTCCTGCGGGGTGTGTGGCTGCAGCGAAAGGCCCACCGCGCGGGGCTTTCCGTCCGGCCGATGCTGGTCACCCTGATCGGCTACTGCGTGATCATCGACGCGGCGATCAACGTCTTCGGCTGGGCGCTGGACCTCGTCGCCCACCACACGCTGCTGGCGCGGGTGCTGCTCAACGGCTGGGGCGCGATGTTCGACGCCGGATATTTCTGGCACTACAACGAACTGTGGATCGGCGGCGCCGCCGGCCCGGGCGAGAAGGCGCTCGAGGTCGGTCTGATCCTCACCGTGTTCGCCATGCGGATCGCGGCGGGGATCGGGTTTCTGCAGATGAAGCGCTGGGGGCACCAGTGGATGATCATCACCTGCTGGATGGGCGTGGTGATCTGGTGCGTCTACGTGTTCAACATGACCATGTACGCCGACGTCCGCTACGCCGGAGTGATCCTGCCGGTCGTGGGCTGGTGGATCTACGACATCTTCTACATCACCCCGTTCCTGGCCATCCCCTACCTGCACACCGTCAACCGCGAGATCTTCTCCGACTGATCTCGCTGACGTGACTCATTGACCCAAGTCAATTTCTGCGCTACAAAGAGCCGATCGCGACTGAGGAGTTCGCATGTGGGCCTGGATCTGGGAGATATTGCGCTACGTCGGGGCGTGGGGAGGCGCCGCGCTGGTCATCTGGTTCTGGTACTGGATGTTCTCTTCCCTGGGCACGTTCTGACGCGGGACCGAGGACGGGGGATCAGGCGACGATGACCGAACTGTCCGACGCATCCGCCCTGGCGCTGGAGCGCAGTTGCGCGCTGACCGCCGTCGCACTCAGCGGCCGGCGCCGGGAAGGGGTGCGGCTGGTCACCGGCGAGCACCGCGGATTCGGCGTCAGCCCCGCCCTGGACTTCGTCCACGTCCCCCATCCCGGCCTCGGCCCCGACTGGACCCGCCGGACCCTGACCTGCGGGATGGCGCTGCAGTGCGCACCGTCGAAGGAGCGGCTCGCGCACTTCCGGCTCAACGAGCTGACCGAGCGGGAACTGCGCGCACTGACCCTGGTGGAGGCCGGCGTCGCGTTCGGCTGGGTCGCCGACCATTGGCCCGGCCTGGTCGCCGAGACCCGACGGCTGCTGCCCGGTGTGCAGATGCTGCCCGCCGACACCCCGGCCGGGCAGATGCTCGAACGCGCGGTCACGCTGGCCCGCACCGCAACCCCGCTCAACGTCCCGCTGCTCGCCGGCCGGCTGCCGAGGTCCCATACCGCGCCGCAGGGTCTGACCGATCGGCTGCGGCGCAGCTTCGGCCGGATGCCGTGGACGTCCACCCAGAAGCGGCTGCCCAGGCCGTACTCGGTGCCGGTCGGCGGTGACGGCGGAGTGCGCAACCCCAACCTGCCGCCACCGAGCCGGCCCCACGACAACGACCTCGACGTCACCCCGGAACACCGACCCGGAATCCCGTACCCGGAGTGGAACGCCTGGACCAAGAGCTTTCTGCCCGACCACGTCGCGGTGCTGGAGCGGGCCCGTCCCGCCCGCGACCACCGGCCCGCGCCGGTGGCGCCCGACCTGCGCAAGTGGTTCGAGGAGCATACCCACCGCGCGATGAAGAACCGGCTTGAGGACGGTTGCGACCTCGACGTCGAACAGTACGTCAACCACTACGTCGACCTGTGCACCGGCGAGGCGATCGAACCCCGTATCTTCCGGGAGCTGCTGCCCGCCGGTCGCGACGTCACCACCGCGCTACTGCTGGACGGCAGTTCGTCCCTGGGGGTGCACGGCGGACGGATCTTCCGGCTCGAACTGGCCTGCGCCGACGCGCTATCCCGCGCGATGACCGCGGCGCGCGAACGGCACGGAATCTTCGTGTTCACCGGCAACACCCGCCACCGGGTCGAGGTCACCTGCCTGAAGGACTTCACCGACCGCCGCTTCGTCCCGCCGAGCCGGCTCGGGCTGTCGGCCGGTGGCTACACCCGCCTCGGCGCGCCGCTGCGACATCTGACCAGCCGGCTGTTGGCGCAACCGTCGGAGCGGCGGCTGCTGATCGTGATCGGGGACGGACTGATCTCCGACGAGGGCTATGAGGGCCGCTACGCCTGGGCCGACGCCGCGCACGCCGTCGAGGAGGCCAACGAGGCCGGGGTGTCGGTCTACTACATCGGCGTCGGCCCGACCCGGGTCGACCCGCTGCCGGAAGTATTCGGCCCCAGCCGGTCCCAACGCATCCGGCGGGTCGAGGACCTACCGCGGGTGCTCGCGCACGTGCACCGCGAACTGGTCGCCGCCTGACGATCAGTCGAACCGACGTGAGGAGCTCACATTGACCGCCAAGACCTACTTCTCGAACGGCGACGAGGTGCGGTTGTTCGAGCAGGCCTACCGGCAGCGGCTGCCGGTGATGCTGACCGGCCCCACCGGATGCGGCAAGACCCGGCTCATCGAGCACATGGGCGCACTGCTGGGCCGGCCCGTCGTCACCATCAGCTGTCATGACGATCTGACCAGTGCCGACCTGGTGGGCCGGTTCATGGTGACCGGGGGTGACGTGGTGTGGACCGACGGGCCGCTGACCCGGGCGGTCAAAGAGGGCGCCATCTGCTATCTCGACGAGGTGGTCGAGGCCCGCCACGACTCGCTGGCGGTACTGCACTCGCTGACCGACCACCGGCGCACCCTGTATCTCGACCGGGCCGGGGAGGTCGTCGCCGCACCGGAGAACTTCATGCTGGTGTGCTCGTACAACCCGGCCTACCGCAGCTCGCTGAAGGACCTCAAACCGTCGTTCCGGCAACGGTTCGTCACGCTGCCGATGAGCTATCTGCCGCCCGAGCGGGAGGCCGAGGTGATCGTCGCCGAGACCGGGGTACCGCTCGCCGTCGCGCGGCGACTCGTCCGGTGCGCTGTCGCCATCCGCACCGCCGATGCGGCGTTCCACTTCGAACCGCCGTCCACCCGCGTCCTGGTCACCGCCGGCCACCTGATCGCCGCCGGGGCGGGCGAACTCGACGCCGCGGAGGCCTGCATCCTGGCGCCGCTGTCCAGCGACGGCGCCGTCGGCGACGGTCTGCGCGAGGTCGCGGTCGCCTGCCTCACCGGTGCCGACAGCTCATCGTGAGAAAGGAGCGCCCGACCGATGGATCCCCAAGAAAGACAGCGCAAACGAGCCCTGATCATCCTGCAGATCGTCATCTACGGCTACCTGCTGGCGATGTTCGGAATTCAGCTGTACATGTCGATCGAACGCGGCTGGTGGTCGTTGTGAGCGTGCCCGCCGACGCGGCCACCGAGGCGGTGAGCCTCGAAGACCACCACGCGCTGTCCCGTCAGGCCCAGCGCCGCGCCGACAAGTGGATGATCGTCGGCGCCGCGCTGATGGGTATGTGGGCCCCGGGCATCATCGGCTTCCCGATCTTCATGCGCGGCGTGTGGCTGCAACGCGAGGCCGCCCGCGCCGGGCTGAGCGTGCGGCCGATGATCGTCACGCTCATCGGATATCTCGTGCTCATCGACGGGTTCCTCAACAGCCTGGGCTGGGCGCTGGATCTGATCGGCAACCACACCCTGATCAACCGGGTGCTGATGACCGGCTGGGGCGCGATGTTCGACGCCGCCTACTTCTGGCACTACAACGAACCCTGGGTGGGCGGCTCCGCGGTGCCCGGCGAGAAGGCCTATGTCGCAGGGCTGATCCTGACCGTGTTCGCCATGCGCTGCGCGGCCGCCATCGGGTTCCTGCAGATGAAGCGCTGGGGGCACCAGTGGATGATCATCACCTGCTGGATGGGCGTGGTGATCTGGTGCGCGTACGTGTTCAACATGACCATGTACGCCGACGTCCGCTACGCCGGGGTGCTGTTGCCCGTGGTGGGCTGGTGGATCTACGACATCTTCTACATCACCCCGTTCCTGGCCATCCCGTACCTGCACACCGTCAACCGCGAGATCTTCTCGGACTGAACAGGTTTAGGAGCACGCCATGACCACGTCACCCAACCCGGCCGGCGCCGAGGAGAAGGATCCGGCCGAGGATCTGCCGCCGGGGACCACGCCCTACTACGCCCGGATGCACACGTGGATCAAGCGCGCGGTGCTGGTCTGCCTGATCGCGCTGGTCATCGAGGGTGCGTTCACACTGCCGTTCATGGCGGTGTGGTACGGCTTCCCGACGCTGAGCCTCACCCAGATCTGCAGCGAGCTGATGAAGGTCCGCTACTCCGACGACACCCTGGAGTGCCAGGTGCCGTATCCGCCGCTCGGCCCGCCGGAGGGCGCGGAGGGCAAGGACACCGCCCGCGACGAGTGGGGTATCCAGCCGGTGCCGAAGTACGACCGGATCGGCTTCCGGGAACTGGTCCGCAACTACGAGGAGCGCCAGGCCCGGCAGGCGGCCCGGGAACAACACCAGCAGTAGATTGGCGGCGTGCGGCTGCTGCTGATCTCCGACACCCACGTGCCGAAGCGGGCCCGCGACCTGCCTCCGCCGGTGTGGGAGGAGGTCGACCGCGCCGACGTGGTGATCCACGCCGGTGACTGGGTGGACGCCGCACTGCTGGACGCGCTGCAGGCGCGGGCCGCCCGGTTGATCGCCTGCTGGGCAACAACGACGGTGACGACCTGCGGCACCGGCTGCCGGAATGCGCCGAGGCCACGCTGCACGGGCTGCGGTTCACCGTGGTGCACGAGACCGGAGCGGTCGCCGGGCGGGAGGCCCGGATGGCGAAGCGCCACCCCGACACCGATGTGCTGGTGTTCGGGCACAGCCACATCCCCTGGGACACCACCGCGCCCACGGGCCTGCGGCTGCTCAACCCCGGTTCACCGACCGACCGGCGCCGCCAGCCGCACTGCACCTATCTGACCGCGCACCTGGCCGGCGGCGAACTCGCCGAGGTGACGCTGCACCGACTCTGACCGTGCCTGCAGATCGCGGATCCGGGCCGACACCCGATCTGTGTGCGGAATCGACGAGAAATGCGGCCAGAACTGGCACTCTCGCTGCATGGAGCCCAGACCGCCCACCGACAGCGTCGAAGCCGCGCACCGGGACCATCTGCGCACGCTGCCGTTCGACGACACCACCGACTTCGACGACGCCGACCGGGGCTTCATCGCCGCGCTGGAACCGGGGGTGGTGACGGCCGGTGACGGCCGGGTGGTGTGGGACAACGACGCCTACGCCTTCCTCGCCGGGGAGCCGCCCACCTCCGTGCATCCCAGCCTGTGGCGGCAGAGTCGGCTGTGCGCCGAACAGGGGCTGTACCGGGTGGTCGACGGCGTCTATCAGGTCCGCGGACTGGACCTGTCCAATGTCACCTTCGTCGAGGGCGACACCGGCGTCATCGTGATCGATCCCCTCATCAGCACCGAGACCGCCGCGGCGGCGCTCGCGCTGTACCGCCGGCACCGGGGCGACCGTGCGGTGCGCGCGGTGATCCACACCCACAGCCACGTGGACCATTTCGGTGGCGTGCTCGGTGTGACCACCCCCGCCGACGTCGAATCCGGGCGGGTCGCGGTGATCGCCCCGGAGGGATTCGTCGAACACGCGGTGGCCGAGAACGTCTACGCCGGCACCGCGATGGCGCGTCGCGCGTCGTACATGTACGGCACCATGCTGGAGGTCGGGCCGCGCGGTCAGGTCGGCTGTGGGCTGGGCCAACGCACCTCGACGGGTGAGGTGGGGATGATCGTGCCCACCCTCGACATCCGGCACACCGGCGATCACCACACCGTCGACGGAATCGAGATCGAGTTCCAGATGACGCCGAACAGCGAGGCGCCCGCCGAGATGCATTTCTTCTTCCCGCGCTACCGGGCGCTGTGCATGGCCGAGAACGCGACCCACAATCTGCACAACCTGCTGACCCTGCGCGGCGCCCTGGTCCGCGACCCGCACGCCTGGGCGAATTACCTGACCGAGGCGATCGACCTGTTCGCACACCGCAGCGAGGTGGCGTTCGCCTCCCACCACTGGCCCACCTGGGGAACCGACCGGATCGTCGAATACCTTTCGCTGCAACGGGATCTGTACGCCTATCTGCACGATCAGACGTTGCGGTTGCTCAACCGCGGTCACACCGGAATCGAGATCGCCGAACAGCTCACGCTGCCGCCGGCGCTGGAGCGGGCCTGGCACACCCGCGGCTACTACGGGTCGGTCAGCCACAACGTCAAGGCGATCTATCAGCGGTACATGGGATGGTTCGACGGCAACCCGGCCCGGCTGTGGCCGCACCCACCGGAGGCGTCCGGGCCGCGTTACGTCGCAGCGATGGGCGGTGCCGACCGGGTGGTCGAACTGGCCCGGCAGGCCTTCGACGACGGTGACTTCCGTTGGGCGGCGACACTGCTGGATCACGTGGTGTTCACCGATGCGAACCACGCCGGCGCGCGGGAACTCCACGCCGACACCCTCGAACAACTCGGCTACGGGTCGGAGAATGCGACGTGGCGCAACTTCTTCCTGTCCGGGGCGGCGGAGCTGCGGCACGGCAACTTCGGCACCGGCACCGGCACCGCCTCACCCGCCATGCTCGCGCAGCTGCGGCCGGAGCAGATCTTCGACAGCCTGGCGATCAACGTCGACGGTCCGCGGGCCTGGGATCTGGACCTGGCTATCGACATCACGTTCGCCGACCCCAACTTCACTGACACCGACGTGAACCACCGGCTGACGCTGCGCCACGGGGTGCTGGTGCACCGTCGCGCGCCCGCCGACGGGCGGGCCGGGGCGCGGGTGCGGGTGGCCGGCACCGGACGGCTGCTGGCGCTGACGGCCGGCGACGTCAGCTCACCCGGCCTGCAGATCACCGGTGATCTGCAGGTGCTGCAGGCGCTGCTCGATGTGCTGGACCGGCCCGACCCGGCGTTCGACATCGTCACGCCGTAGTTCAGCTGCGCGAAATTGCGTTCAGGGCTGTGGTTTCGCGGCACACACGACCCTGAGTGCAATTTCCAGCCGCCGGGCATTTCGCGTCCCGGTCAGACGCTGCCGCCGTCGGCGCGCACGATCGAACCGGTGGTGAAACTCGACGCGTCGGACATCAGGAACAACGCGGCGCCGACGATCTCCGCCGGCTGCCCGGCACGTTGCAGCGCCGAACCGGCGAACGGGTTGCTGCCCTCGGGGAGGTTCCACGCCTTGCTGATGTCGGTGAGGAACGGTCCGGGCATCAGGGTGTTCACCCGCACGGTGGGGCCGAACGCCAGCGCCAGCCCTTCGGTCATCACGTTCAGGCCGGCCTTGGACGCCGCATACGGGATGAACGTCGGATGCGGACGCAGCGAACCGTGGGTGCTGACGTTGATGATCGACCCGCCGCCGTCGGCGACCATCCGCTCGCCGATCAGCGCGGACAGCCGGAACGGGCCCTTGAGGTTCAGGTTCACCACGGCGTCGAACAGCTGCTCGGTGACGTCGCTCTGCTTGTCGTACACCGGCGACATCCCCGCGTTGTTGACCAGCACGTCGACCTTCCCGAACCGGTCGTAAGCGGCCTCGACCAGACCGTCGAGTTGATCCCAGCGGCCGACGTGAACCTGATAGGGCAACGCCGCGCGTCCGGTCTGTTCGGTGATCTCCTGCGCGGTTGCGACGCAGTTGTCCATCTTTCGGCTGGCGATGATCACATCGGCGCCACACCGCGCGGCGGCCATCGCCATCTCCCGGCCCAGGCCGCGGCTGCCGCCGGTGATCAGCACCACCCGGTCCGTGAGGTCGAACAGTTCGTCGGCGTAACCCACGTGCACCACTCCTCCGCGTCGATGGGAGTCCTATGGTGGCACGGTGCAGTTGATTCTGGTTCGACACGCGCTGCCGCGCCGCAGCGAACCCGGGCAGGGCGCCGACCCGGACCTGTCCGAGGTCGGCCTCGAGCAGGCCCGGCGACTGCCCGCCGCGCTGGAGCGGTTCCCGATCGCCCGGGTGATCAGCAGCCCGCAACGCCGTGCCGTGCAGACCGCCGAGCCGGTCGCCGACGCGCTGGGGCTGCCGGTGCACATCGACGAGCGGTTCGCCGAGTACGACCGCGGTCTCGCCCACTACGTGCCGATCGAGGAGGTCGCCCGGGAGAACCCGGAGCAGCTGGAGCGGCTGCTCAACGGCGAACTGCCCGGCGCGGTGGATCCGGACGAGTTCCAGGACCGCGTCGCCGCGGCGCTCGACGAGGTCGTCGCGACCTCGGCGCACACCGACACGGTGGCGGTGTTCAGCCATGGCGGCGTCATCAACGCCATCCTGCACCGGATCGCCCGCACCGAGCGGCTGATCACGTTCCACATCGACTACGCCTCGGTCACCCGCGTGCTGGCGTCGCGCAGCGGACGGTTGTCGATCGGCGGGATCAACACCGTCGAACACGTGTGGGATCTGCTGCCCCGGAACCGGGACGGCCGGCTGCAGGGGACCGCTGCGGTGTCCGACAACAAGGAAGTGATAGACAATGGCCGTGACCTCCCTCGACGGACTTGACCTCGACGCACTGGATCGCCACCTCCGCCAAGTCGGTGTTCCGCGAAGCGGGGAGTTGCGCGCCGAATTGATCGCCGGGGGCCGGTCCAACCTCACGTTCCTGGTCTTCGATGATCAGTCCCGGTGGGTGCTGCGCCGCCCGCCGCTGCACGGCCTGACCCCGTCCGCCCACGACATGGCCCGGGAGTACCGGGTGGTCGCCGCGCTGGCCGACACCCCGGTGCCGGTGGCCAGGGCGGTCACCATGAGCAATGACGATTCGGTGCTCGGCGCGCCGTTCCAGATGGTCGAGCACGTGCCCGGGCTGGTGGTGCGCTACACCGATGATCTGAAGTCGGTCGGCGACCGGGATGCGATCGAGGCCTGTGTCGATTCGCTGATCCGGGTGCTCGCCGATCTGCACGCGGTGGACTACGAGGCGGTCGGGCTCGGCGACTTCGGCAAGCCGAGCGGCTACCTGGAGCGGCAGGTGCGTCGCTGGGCCTCCCAGTGGGAGCTGGTGAAACATCCCGACGACGCCCGCGACGGCGACGTCAAGAAGCTGCACGCCAGGCTCGAGCAGGCGGTGCCGCCGCAGAGTCGGACGTCGATCGTGCACGGCGACTACCGCATCGACAACACGATCCTGGACGCCGACGACCCGACCGAGGTGGTCGCGGTGCTGGACTGGGAGATGTCGACGCTCGGCGACCCGCTCAGCGACGCGGCGCTGATGTGCGTGTACCGCCACCCGACGTTCAACTACGTGCACAGCGACGCCGCCTGGGCGTCAGAGCTGATCCCGTCCGCCGACGCGCTGGCCGAGAAGTACTCGACGGCCGCGGGACAGGATCTGGTCCACTGGGACTTCTACATGGCGCTGGCCTACTTCAAGCTGGCCATCATCGCCGCCGGCATCGACTACCGGGCGCGGGAGAGCGGGGCCGGCGGGTCGACCGACCGGGTCGGTGAGGCGGTCGCGCCGCTGATCGACGCGGGTCTGCGCACCCTCAGGGCCTGAATCGGGCGTCAGCGCTGACTGCGGGTGCGGGCGTTCTTCCTGGCGGCGCGCCGCAACTGATACATCCGGGCCGTGCCGACGGCGACGGTCAACAGGCCGCCGCACACCGCGGCGCCCAGAATCGCCACCCCCAGGGGCAGGCTCCAGTGCCAACCGAGGAACTGGAACCGGGCGGACTCGGTGTTCTGCGCGATGAAGATCAACAGCACGATCAGCACCAGGAAACCGCCCGCAAGTGCCGACCACATCGCGGCCGCCCGCGTGCGGGTCAACCCGGAGTCGGCGTCCGCGTGTGCGTGTTCGGCGGGGGCCGGCTCGTCGCCGGCGCCGGCGGGCAGGTCTTCGGCCGGCAACGGCGGATGCTGCGTGGGCCGCTCAGAGGGATCGCTGCTCATGGCCCCATCTTCGCCGCAATGCGCGGCGAAGGTAACCGTTTCGGCGTCGAACGTGCGGAGCGGGCTACGAGCCGGGGACGTCGTCGCATACGGTAGATGGGTGAGTGGTGCCCAGTCTGAAGCGAAGGCAAGCGTCTGGCCGGCGGTGTTCACCTGGCGCGCCTACGACGACCCGCGGATGGAATCGGTTCGGGTGAACGTATCCGGCAACCGGATCAAGGCCTACGGCCGGATCGTCGCCGGCGCGTCCGATCTGCACCCGGCGTTCAGTGCCTCCTACGATTTGGTGACCGATGAGGCCGGGGCGACCCGGCGGCTGTCGATGACGGTCACGCTCGCCGAGCGGGAACGCCAACTGTCGATCTCCCGCGACGAGGAGAACATGTGGCTGGTGCAGGATCACCAGAACCAGACCAAACGCGCACCCTATGACGGCGCGCTGGACGTCGACGTGATCTTCAGCCCGTTCTTCAACGCGCTGCCGATCCGGCGCACCGGGCTGTACAAGCGCACCGACTCCATCACCCTGCCGGTCGTCTACGTGCGGCTGCCGGAGGTCACCGTGGAGGCGGCGACCATCAGCTACAGCAGCGCCCCCGACGGCATCAAGGTGGTCTCCCCGGTGGCCGACACCACCGTCACCGTCGACGACGACGGTTTCATCCTCAGCTATCCCGGACTGGCAGAGCGGATCTGATCACCCCGCCGGCCCGACCGGCGGCGGCCAGTTCCTCCCGCCAGCCCTCCTCACCGATCACGACCGCCATGATGTCGGTGCGCCCGAAGCTGTCGTAGCGCATCCGCGCGGCGTGACCGGCCTCCACCAGCTCGGCCACCGAGCCGTTGTGCGCCAGCGCCTCACGCGCGGCGGTCAGCAGTTCCAGGGTGCGGTCCAGCGCCGGCAACAGCTGGTCGGCGTTGTTCTCGCACATCGCCCGCACCAGATCGGGTGCGGTCGCCGCGACCCGGGTGCCGTCCCGGAAGGAACCGGCGGCCAGGGAGAACGCCAACGGCACCTCGCCGGCCGTGATCGCCAGCGCCTCGGCGAGCAGATGGGGCAGATGCGAGACGCTCGCCGCGGCGGCGTCGTGCTCATCGGAGCGGGCCGGCACCACCACCGCGCGGCAGTCCAGCGCCAACTCCATCACCATCGCCCAGATCGCCGGGTCGACGTGGTCGTCGACGCTGACCACCCACGGGGTGCCGGCGAACAGGTCGGCGTCCCCGGCGCTCCAGCCCGAGTGTGCGGTGCCGGTCATCGGATGGCCGCCGACGAACCGCGCGAGCATCCCGTGCGCGCGGACCTCCTCGAGGACGGCGCCCTTGACGCTGACCACATCGGTCAGCGGGCAGTCGGCGGCCTCCTGGGCGATCCGTTCCAGCAGCATCGGCACCGCGAACATCGGCACCGCCAACACGATCAGCGCCCGCTGTTCCGCGGCCCGGGCCAACGCCTCGTCGAGGTGCTCGGTGGCGTCGAACCCCTCGGCGCGCGCCGCCGTCACACCGTCGATGGACCGGTTGTAGCCGAACACCTCACGTCCGGCGGCCCGGGCGGCACGCATGATCGACCCGCCGATGAGGCCGAGCCCCAGCACACAGATCGGGACCTTCGTCACGCTCCAAGGTTGGCACAACCACTCCGGTCGCCGGAGGTCAGGTCGCCCAGGTCGGGTCCGTTCGCGGCGCTAGTCAATCCCCTGGCCGCGGACTACCGTAGGCGCACATGGGAGCACAGGGTGCACCGGCGCGCAAACCCGGCGCCGACGATATCGAGGGCTTCGGTGTGGCCGTCGTCCGCGAAGACGGCCGGTGGCAGTGCTTCCCGATGCGTCGCGCCGCACTGCGCAGCCTGGCCGCCGCGGAACGGGAGCTGTGTGAGATGCGCGCCGCCGGACCGGTTTTCGGACTGCTCGACATCGACGACGAATTCTTCATCATCGTGCGGCCGGCGCCGTCGGGGACCCGGCTGCTGCTGTCAGACGCCACTGCCGCGCTGGATTACGACATCGCCGCCGAAGCGTTGGAACGACTCGACGCCGACATCGACGAGGACGACCTGGAGAGTGCCGACCCGTTCGAGGAGGGCGACCTCGGGGTGCTGGCCGACATCGGGCTGCCCGATGCGGTGCTCAGCGTCATCCTCGACGAGATCGACCTGTACGCCGACGAGCAGCTCGGCCGGATCGCCGGTGAGATGGGATTCGCCGAGGAGTTGGCGGCGGTCCTCGAGCGGCTGGGTCGGTGAACCGACGGGATGATCGGGTCGGTGACCGACGAGGACATGATCCGGGCTGCGCTGACCGCCGCGCGCGAGGCCGGGCCGCGTGATGTGCCGATCGGGGCGGTGGTGTTCGGGCCGGACGGCGGTGAGCTGGCCCGCGCCGCGAACGCCCGCGAACAACTGGGCGACCCGACTGCGCACGCCGAGGTGCTGGCGTTGCGGGCGGCCGCACGGCGATTGGGCGACGGGTGGCGGCTGGAGGGCGCCACCCTGGCGGTCACCGTCGAACCGTGCACGATGTGCGCGGGTGCGCTGGTGCTGGCCCGGGTGGCGCGGCTGGTGTTCGGCGCCTGGGAACCCAAGACCGGCGCCGTCGGATCGTTGTGGGATGTGGTCCGCGACCGCAGGCTCAACCACCGGCCGGAGGTCCGGGGCGGGGTGCTGGCCGCGGAGTGCGCGGCCCCGCTGGAGGAGTTCTTCGCCCGGCAGCGCGACCCCGATTCACCCCGCGGTTTGGGCTGACGCCGGGTGCGTCGGTAAGCTTCGACCCGGTGGCGTGTCCGAGCGGCCGAAGGAGCACGCCTCGAAAGCGTGTGAGGGCAACCCCCTCCGTGGGTTCAAATCCCACCGCCACCGCCACACCGGCCCACAGGGCCGGCGATCAGTCGGCAACGTCGCCGGCGGCGCCCTGCGTCAGGACGCCGCCGGTGCTCGCCAGTCGCTGACCGGCTCGAATGTTCAGGAACCGGGGCAGGTCACCTCGATCTCGAACGGTTTGCTCACCATCCCCGCGCCCGGATCGGCGATATCGGCCCCGGTCGCGGTACCGGTGATCTTGTAGGTGTCGCCGTCCTTCTCGGCCGCCGCCTCACCCTGGCCGGTGCCTTCCTGGTATGTCAGCGCCACACCGTCGACATTGCCCAGCGCGACCTGGCTGACCTGCGGTTCGTCGCCGGTGGAGACCGTCGCGCTGATGCCCTGGGTGGCGTCGCCGATCGCGATCATCACCGTGTCACCGGTCTGGGTGCACGCCACGGTGCCCTGGATCTCCTGCTCCTGACCGTCGATGGAGACGGTCGCCGCGCCCTCGGCGGCCGCGCCGGTGGTGGTCGTCTCCTCCTCCTCCTCGACGATCACCTCGTCGACGGCCTCCCCGGTTGTGGTCTCGTCCGCCGCGGCCGAGCCCTCGTCATTGGATGAACAGCCGGCCAGACCGGCGACGACCAGGGCGGCGCCCCCGATCGCGGCCAGTAAACCTCGATACATGAACAGTCCTCCTCCTGTTGTGAGATGACCCATCAAGATCGGCGGGACATCGTGGCCCAGTATGATGCTCGGCCCGCCGGCAGGCGGCGAAACGGACAAAAATCGGCGTGAACCGTCGGCGGCCGGGCGAATTCTGTGACTGCTGAGCACGAATGCGTCAGGCGGTGCCAATCTCTTGATGCGGCAAGCGTTTCGGAGTCGACTGGATGTCTCTACGTACTCGCGGAACCGATTGCACCGCAACCAATCCGGCGGTAGATGGCGGCGGCGGGTGCACCGCGCCGGGCGGCCGGGTGGCGGTGGGGTATGAATACTGGCGTGACCAGCGATTCATCCGGACCGTTCTTCAGTGTCGGCACAGAGCTGCCCGGGCGGCTGGGACGTACCGGTGTGATCCGCACCCCGCACGGTGAGATCCACACACCCGCGTTCATCCCGGTCGGCACCCAGGCGACCGTCAAGGCGGTGCTGCCGGAGACAATGAAAGAGCTTGGCGCACAGGCTGTCCTGGCCAACGCCTACCACCTCTATCTGCAGCCGGGCCCGGACATCGTGGCGGAGGCGGGCGGACTGGGCGCGTTCATGAACTGGCCGGGGCCGACGTTCACCGACAGCGGTGGATTCCAGGTGCTGTCGCTGGGAGCCGGGTTCCGCAAGGTGTTGGCGATGGACGCCAACCGGGTCCAGGCCGATGACGTGATCGCCGAGGGCAAGGAACGTCTCGCCCATGTCGACGACGACGGGGTGACGTTCCGGTCACATCTGGACGGTTCCACCCACCGGTTCACCCCGGAGAAGTCGATCGGCATCCAGCGCAGGCTCGGCGCGGACATCATCTTCGCCTTCGACGAGCTCACCACGCTGGTGAACACCCGCGGCTACCAGGAACGATCCGTACGGCGCACCCACGAGTGGGCGGTGCGCTGCCTGGTCGAACACCACCGCCTCCGTGCCGCACACCCGGAACTGCCGCGGCAGGCGCTGTTCGGGGTGGTGCAGGGCGCCCAGTACGAGGATCTGCGCCGGCAGGCCGCCCGCGGGCTCACCGAGATCGGAGCCGGCCCCGGACCGGCCGAGGGGCTCGGCTTCGACGGCTACGGCATCGGCGGTGCCCTGGAGAAACAGAATCTGGCGACCATCGTCGGCTGGGTCAGCAGCGAACTGCCGCCGGACAAACCCCGCCACCTGCTCGGCATCAGCGAACCCGACGACCTGTTCGCCGCCGTCGCCGCAGGCGCGGACACCTTCGACTGCGTCTCGCCGTCGCGGGTGGCGCGCAACGCCGCGGTGTACTCGTCGACCGGCCGGTTCAACGTCACCAACGCCCGCTTCCGGCGCGACTTCAACCCGATCGACGACGGGTGCGACTGCTACACCTGCGCCCACTACACCCGTGCCTACCTGCACCATCTGTTCAAGGCCAGGGAGCTGTTGTCGGCGACCCTGGCCACCATCCACAACCAGCGCTTCATCATCCGGCTCGTCGACCGGATCCGGGAGTCGATCGTCGCCGGCGAGTTCGACGAACTGCGTGAGCACACCTTGGGGCGCTACTACGGGGGCCGCCGCTACGGAACAATGGCCACATGACCGTCGAGGCCGATCCGCAGATACTCCTGATGCAGATGCTCGATCCGGCCAACCGGTCGGATCCGTATCCGGTGTATCGGCGGATCCGCGAACGCGGACCCGTGCAGCCGGCGGGTGGCAACGTCACGGTGTTCTCCAGCTACGCCGACTGCGACGCGGTGTTGCGCCACCCGGACTCCTGCAGCGACGGACTCAAGTCCACCATCACCCGGCGTCAGCTCGCCGAGGGCAAGGACGTGCGCCCGCTCGGGCCGCCCGGATTCCTCTTCCTCGACCCGCCGGACCACACCCGGCTGCGCGGTCTGGTGAGCAAGGCGTTCGCCCCGAAGGTGGTGCGGGCGCTGGAAGCCGACATCGCCGCGATGGTCGACGAACTGCTCGCCGCCGCCGAGCCCGGCGGCGAACCGTTCGACGTCATCTCCGGGCTGGCCTATCCGCTCCCGGTGACGGTGATCTGCCGGCTGCTGGGCGTGCCGATCGAGGACGAACCGAGATTCCGGGACGCCTCCGCGCTGCTGGCGCAGGGGCTCGACCCGTTCCTGACGGTCACCGGGCAGGCGGCGGACGGACACGAGCAGCGGGTGGCTGCCGGCCGGTGGCTGCGCGGTTACCTCGGTGAACTCCTCGAGGCACGGCGGGCCGACCCGCGCGACGATCTGATGTCGGCGCTCATCGAGGTCGTGGAGTCCGGTGATCAACTCAGCACCGAGGAGATCATCGCCACCTGCAACCTGCTGCTGGTGGCCGGCCACGAGACCACCGTCAACCTGATCGCCAACGCCGTGCTGGCCATGCTGCGCACGCCCGGCCAGTGGGCGGCGCTGGCCGCCGACCCGCAGCGGGTCTCCGCGGTGGTGGAGGAGACCCTGCGTTACGACCCGCCGGTGCAGCTGGTGGCGCGGGTCGCCGGCGCGGACATGACGATCGGCGGCGTGAGCGTGCCCGAGGGGGACAGCATGCTGTTGCTGCTGGCCGCGGCGCACCGCGACCCGGCGATGTACGACCGGCCCGACGTGTTCGACCCGGACCGCGGGCCGATCAGGCATCTGGGGTTCGGGCGGGGCATCCACTTCTGCCTGGGCGCACCTCTGGCCCGGCTGGAGGCGGCGATCGCCCTGCAGCAGATCACCGCCCGGTTCCCGCGGGCCCGGCTGGCCGGGCAGCCGGTGTACAAGCCGAATCTGACTCTGCGCGGAATGCAGAGCCTGCACATCACGGTGTAGCGGGCCAGATCCAGGGTGAGCGGGGCAGCGCCGCCGGATCGAACTGGTCGAGCAGTTCGGCGAGGTTCGAGGCGGGCCAGCCCAGCGAGGCGCTGATCAGTTCGAATGCCCGGCGCACCCCGAGCTCCGGCAGCGTCACCGCGCCGTCGCGTTTGGCCAGCCGTTTACCCGCGGTGTTGAGCACCAGCGGCACATGGGCGTACTGCGGGGGCCGGTGGCCCAGCAGCCGGGCCAGATACGCCTGACGCGGCGCCGAACTCAACAGATCGTCCCCGCGCACCACCTGATCGATGCCCTGGGCGGCGTCGTCGACCACCACCGCCAGGTTGTAGGCGGGCACCCCGTCGCCGCGCAGCACCACGAAGTCGTCGACGTGGCCGTGATAGCTGCCGTGCAGCAGGTCGGTGACCGCATGGTGGGTGACGTCGGTGCGCAGCCGCAGGGCCGCCGGGCGCCCGGTCTCCCGGCGCCGCCGCTCCCGCCGGCTGCGGGTGAGATCCCGGCAGGTGCCCGGATAGGCGCCCTGCGGCGCATGCGGAGCCCGCGGCGCCTGGGCGATATCCTTTCTGCTGCAATAACATTCGTAAACCAGATCGTCGGCGACGAGCTTGTCGACGACGGCCTGGTAGATCGGCCGGCGCCGCGACTGCCACACCACCGGACCGTCCCAGGTCAGGCCGATCGCCTCGAGGTCGCGCAACTGGCGGGCCGCGGTCCCGGCATCCGTGCGCTCGTCGAGATCCTCGACGCGGATCAGGAACCGGCGGCCGGTGCTGCGGGCGAACAACCAGGCCAACACGGCGGTGCGCAGATTGCCGATGTGCAGGTCAGCCGACGGGCTCGGCGCGAACCGGCCCGCACCGGGGGAACTGCTCACCCGCGCCATTAAACCGCGCGGCGCGGTGGCCGGTCACCGGCGGGTGGCCAGACCGGCCCGGGCCTGCTCGACATGTTCCGGCCACCGGTTGCGGTTCACCGGGTGCACCGCCGAATCGCCTGCGAAGGCGCTGGAGATCACCACGTCCGGGGTCAGCGTGGCCAGCAGCTCCAGGCTGTGATCCAGACTGCGGGCGTCGCTCATCCCCGGCAGGTAACCGGCCGTCCATGCGCCCGAGGCGTCGACGTAGAGGGTGTCGCCGGTGAACAGGTAGCGGGCACCGCCCGACCCGGCCACCAGATAGCAGACGCTGCCGGGGGTGTGGCCCGGCGTCGGGATGACCTCGATCCCGTTGTCGTCCACATGCCGTCGATCCAGCGGCACGTCGATGGTGGCGTGGGCGCTGATCTCCGCCGATTCGGCGGCCGGCGCGTGCAGCCGGGACCCGAACCGCCGGGCGATCCGGGCCAGCATCGGGCCCGCCTCGTCGCGGTGGGACAGGTACTGGTCGGCGATGCCGCCGAGCTGTTCGATCGCGTCGAAGTCGGCGTCGGTGGCCACCGAGTAGAACAGTGCGTTGCGGCGGCCGCCGGTCCATAGGAACGCGTGGGTGGTCAGGCCGGGGAACGGGGAGTCGGTGCGGGTCTGCCAGAGGGTGGGGAGGACTTGGTGCATGGGACCAGCGTGCAACCTCAACCGAAGTTCAGGTCAAGCCCTTCGGCCGGGGTTCGTTCCGGACCGGTGGCGGGCTGGTTCAGACTGTGTGCATGTCCGGACTCCCGCGCGACCATGAGCGCCATGCCCGCACCGTGCTGCCGGCCTACGGGCGGGATCCGGACACCCCGCTGCGACTGCTCAGCGTGTCGGAGAACGCGATCTATCTGGTCGACGACCCCGATCCCATGGTGCTGCGGGTGCATCGGCCCGGCTACCACTCGCCGGCCGCGATCCGCTCCGAACTGAGCTGGATGACCGCGCTGCGGGAGCAGACCACGGTGGCGACGCCGCGGGCGTTGCGCACCGTCGACGGGCGGGACGTGGTGGCCGCGCAACCGGACGGTTCCCGCGGATCCCCGGTGTACGTGGACGCGGTGACGTTCATCCCCGGCTGCACCGCCGAGGAGCAGCCCGACGCGGTCGGGTTCGAGGACCTCGGGCGGATCACGGCCGTCATGCACCGTCATGTGCAGAGCTGGTCTCCACCAGCGGGTTTCTCCAGGTTCCGCTGGGACATCGACACCACGATCGGAGCGCATCCCCGGTGGGGCAGTTGGCGGCACGCCGCCGGACTGACCCCCCGCGACATCGACGTGGTCGAGCGGGCCGCCGCGGCCGTGACCGCCCGGCTGACCGAGTTCGGTTATGCTCCAGACAAATTCGGTCTCATTCACGGTGACCTGCGGATGGCGAATCTGATGATCGACCCGGCCGATCCCGGCGCGCCGATCACCGTGATCGACTTCGACGATTCCGGATGGTCCTGGTATCTGGCCGATCTCGGCGCGGTGGTGTCGTTCATCGAGCACACTCCGTTGGCGGAGAGCATCATTGCCGACTGGTTGTGTGGCTACCGGGAGGTATGTGAACTGCCGCAGGCGGATCTGGAGATGGTGCCGACGTTCGTGATGCTGCGCCGGCTGATGCTCACCGGATGGATCGCCTCGCATCCGGACGCCGATGCCGCAATCACCTACCGCGACGGCTACCCGGAGGGTACGGTGCAGTTGGCTCACCGGTACCTCGGGGACCGGAACTGGCTGCGGGACGCGGTGTTCTCCACCCGGGTCTGAATCGAGGTTTAGCAGACGGCCCGCGGTGGGAACCAGAACAGGGCCGTGTCGTCACGGCTGGTTGATGGCGACTGACAACAGGAGAGATCTCTTGACCACGGAGCGCACCGACCCGCCGCAGGATCCGTCCGTCGAGCAGGAGCAGCCACCCGGGGTGCTGCGCAAGGCGATCGCGGCGTCGGCGGTCGGAAACGCCACCGAGTGGTTCGACTACGGCCTGTACGCCTACGGCGTCACCTACATCTCGGTGGCGATCTTCCCCGGTGACGGGGCCACCGCCACCCTGCTCGCGCTGATGACCTTCGCGGTGTCGTTCCTGGTGCGCCCGCTCGGCGGCTTCGTGTGGGGGCCGCTCGGCGACCGGCTGGGCCGCCGCCAGGTGCTGGCGATCACGATCCTGCTGATGGCCGGCGCCACCTTCTGCGTCGGCCTGGTGCCCAGCTACGACTCGATCGGGCTGTGGGCGCCGGTGCTCATGGTGATCCTGCGGATGATCCAGGGCTTCTCCACCGGCGGCGAATACGGCGGGGCGGCCACCTTCATGGCCGAATACGCACCGTCGCGGCGCCGCGGCCTGCTGGGCAGCTTCCTGGAGTTCGGCACCCTCGCCGGGTTCTCGCTGGGCGCGCTGATGATGCTGGGCGTCTCGCTGATGCTCTCCGACGACCAGATGAACACCTGGGGCTGGCGGGTGCCGTTCCTGATCGCCGCACCGCTCGGGCTGATCGGCCTGTATCTGCGCAGCCGGCTGGACGACACCCCGATCTTCCGGGAACTGCAGGAGTCGGATCGCGAGGAGAAGTCGATCTGGACCGAGTTCAAGGATCTGCTGGTCGAGTACCGGGGCCAGATCCTGCGGCTCGGCGGGCTGGTGGTGGCGCTCAACGTCGTCAACTACACCCTGCTGAGCTACATGCCGACCTATCTGCAGACCTCGATCGGGTTGTCCACCGACACCGCGCTGGTGGTGCCGATCATCGGGATGCTGTCGATGATGGTGTTCCTGCCGTTCGCGGGGCTGCTCTCGGACCGGTTCGGCCGCAAACCGATGTGGTGGATCTCGCTGGGCGGGCTGCTGGCGCTGGTCGTGCCGATGTTCATGCTGATGTCCACCAGCGTCCCGGGCGCCATCATCGGGTTCGCGGTGCTGGGGCTGCTCTACGTGCCGCAGCTGGCCACCATCTCCGCCACCTTCCCGGCGATGTTCCCCACCCATGTGCGCTACGCGGGCTTCGCGATCGCCTACAACGTGTCGACGTCGCTGTTCGGCGGCACTGCCCCGGCCGCCAACGACTGGCTGATCCAGCAGACCGGGAACAACCTGATGCCGGCCTTCTACATGATGGCGGCCTGTCTGGTCGGGATGCTCGCGCTGGTCAAGCTGCCCGAGACCGCGCGCTGCCCGATCGGTGGCACCGAGATCCCGGGCACCGAGGACGCGCCGCCGCCGGTGGAGTACGACCTGGTGGGCAACCGCTGACCCGTCTGGTCCGGGCCGCCCGGACCGATGACTCGGCGCCGCAACGATGGTCTGAACCGGCATGAAGGCAATAATGGGACGGGTGGATCTCCCCGTGCTGCCGCCGCTGGAACCGATGCTGGCCAAGGCGCAGGCCGAAGTCCCCGACGAACCCGGCGTGTGGTCGTACGAACCCAAATGGGACGGCTTCCGGGCGTTGGTGTTCCGGGACGGCGACGAGGTGATGCTGCAGTCCCGCAACGGACGCGAACTCGGGCGCTACTTCCCGGAACTCGTCGAGGCGTTGCGCGACGAACTGGCCGACCGCTGCGTGCTCGACGGCGAGGTGGTGGTGCCGCGTGAGATCGACGGCCGGGTGCGGCTGGACTGGGAGTCGCTGAGCCAACGCATCCACCCGGCCGCGAGCCGGGTCGCCATGCTCGCCGAGCAGACCCCGGCGCACTTCATCGGGTTCGATGCCCTGGCCACCGGCGCGACATCACTGCTCGACGAACCGTTCCGGGTGCGCCGGGACGCGCTGAACGAGGCGGTGCGGAGCAAGCAGTGGTGCCATGTCACGCGCACCACCGAGGACCCCGAACTGGGCGCCGAGTGGTTGCAGACCTTCGAGGGCGCCGGCCTCGACGGGGTGATCGCCAAACGGCTCGACGGACCGTATCTGCCGGGCAAACGCGAGATGGTGAAGGTCAAACACGTCCGCGACGCCGACTGTGTGGCGATCGGATACCGCATCCACAAGAGCGGAGAGGGAGTGGGGTCGATCCTGCTCGGGCTGTACACCGGGGACGGGGAGCTGCGCATGGTCGGCGGCGCGGCGTCGTTCACGGCCAGGAACCGGCTCAGACTGCTCGCTGATCTGCAACCGCTGCGCATCGGGAACGAACTGCGCGAGGGCGAGCCCAGCAGGTGGAACTCCGCGGCGGACAAGCGGTGGATCCCGGTCCGTCCGGAGAAGGTGTGCGAGGTCGTCTACGACCAGATGGAGGGCAACAGCGTCGACGGTCGGCGGTTCCGCCATGCGGTGCGGTTCGTGCGGTGGCGACCGGACCGCGATCCGCGCAGCTGCACGTTCGCTCAGCTCGAGGTGCCGTTGCACTACGATCTGTACGACGTGCTGGAGCAGGCCTGATGGCGCAGAAGCACGGGGCGGCAACCGAACTGGACATCGACGGGGTCAAGGTCCGGTTGACCAGCCCGGACAAGGTGTACTTCCCGAAGCTCGGTGCCGCCGGGACCAAGGCCGCGCTGGTGGACTACTACCGCTCGGTGAGCGGGCCGATGGTGACGCTGCTGCGCGACCGTCCCACCCACCTGCAGCGCTTCCCGGACGGTATCGAGGGTGAGGAGATCTACCAGAAGCGGATCCCGCAACGGCATCCCGACTACCTGCAGACCTGCCGGGTGACCTTCCCATCCGGCCGCACCGCCGACGCGCTGCAGATCACCCATCCGGCGGCGATCGTGTGGGCGGCGCAGATGAGCACCGTCACCTTCCACCCGTGGCAGGTGCGCTGCCCGGACACCGAACATCCCGACGAGTTGCGCATCGACCTGGATCCGCAGCCCGGCACCGGTTTCGCCGAAGCCCGCACCGTGGCGGTCGACGTGCTCAAGCCGCTGCTCGACGAACTCGGGCTCACCGGATACCCGAAGACGTCCGGCGGCCGGGGGATCCACATCTTCCTGCGGATCGCCACCGACTGGGACTTCATCGAGGTCCGCCGCGCGGGTATCGCGTTGGCGCGTGAGATCGAGCGTCGCGCACCGGATCTGGTCACCACGTCGTGGTGGAAGGAAGAGCGCGGCGAGCGGATCTTCATCGATTTCAACCAGAACGCCCGCGACCGCACGTTCGCCTCGCCCTATTCGGTGCGCAAGACACCGATCGCCACCGTGTCCACCCCACTGTCGTGGGACGAACTGCGCGACGCCGACCCCGATGACTACACCATGGCCACCGTGCCGGATCTCATTGCCGCCCGGCCGGATCCGTGGGCCAGCATCGACTCGGTGGCGCACTCCCTCGAACCATTGCTGGCGATGGCCGAGGCCGACCAGGAACGCGGCCTGGGTGATCTGCCGTACCCGCCGAACTATCCCAAGATGCCGGGCGAGCCCAAGCGGGTGCAGCCGTCGCGGGACACCGACCGCAAGGAGACCTGACCGGGTCGGTCAGGCTCACACCCGGACCACGCCGCGGGCCTGTGGGAGCGGCAGATCGTTGTAGGTGGCGATCCCGGGTTCCGCGGCGACCACCGCCGGGATCATGTGGATCGGCGGCATCGCGGTCATGATGTGGCCCAGCACCATGAACTCCTCCATGGTGGTGGCGCCGAAGTCCGGCGGGGGCAGGAAACCGATCTCCATGTTGACCGTCGGCCGGCCGTCCACGGTGATCTTCCAGCCCTCCCGTTCGAGCTGCCAGTTCGGCTCGAGGGTCTGCCCCTTCTTCCACCGCACGTTGAGGTCGATGAGGGTGCGCCCGCCGATACGGCCCTGCCAGCTCGCGTACACCCCGGCCACACATCCGGCGCCGATCTTCCACGACCCCAGGTCGAGGTGCTCGGTGGTCTGGGCGTATTCCGCCTCGCAGACGATCTCGTCGAGCTCGACGCCCAGCGAGTCGGCGATCAACTGCACCGCCTCGGCGAAGATCGCGGTGCCCTGCGAGGCCATCTGCGGCAGGTTCGGATCGTCGATCGGGGTGCCGAACCCCACCGGCTTCTCGGTGGCGGGGGAGTCGTAGAAGGTGGTGTCGGACTGTTCGCAGATGGTGACCTTGTCGACCCGGTCGCACATCTGGGTGCCGATGATCGCCAACAGCTCGGCGAAGCCGGGGCTGATGCCGGAGCCGAACATGGTCGAGCCGCCCTGCCGGCAGGCCTCCTCGATGCGGTCGCGTCCGTCCCGCAGATTGTGTCCGGTGATGAAGGACGCCGACGACACCACGTTGATCCCGGCCGACAGGATGCGGACCAGTTCGTCGACGTCGATCCACATCGGGTTGTAGACCACGACGTCGGGTTTGAGCGCGAGCAGTTCGTCGACGTCGTTGGTCGCCTTCACCCCGAGCGGTTCGATGCCGGCCAGCTCGCCCGCGTCGCGGCCGACCTTGTCCGGTGACCACGCGTACACCCCGACCAGTTCGTAGAGCGGGTTGGCGGCCAGCGCCTGGACTGAACTCTTACCGACGTTTCCGGTCGTCCACTGGACGACCCGATAGGGAGTGTTGGGCACTCGCTCAGCATAGGTCGGTGGGCGGTGCCGTGGCGGCCGTTTCGGGCTAAGCGCAGCGCTTACAGATGCGCGGTCAGCGTCGCCTTCCCGGTGCGGGTCTGACCGGACGCATCGATCCAGACCAGGTCGACCACGTCGCCGGGATAGTGCCGGTCCAGGGTGTAGGTGAGGGTGGTGGCCGAGTCCAGCCGAGTGCCGTCCAGCTCGATGAGGATGTCACCGGAGCGCAGCCCGGCCGCTTCGGCGGGACCGCCCCGCAGCACGTCCTGGATCAGCACCCCGGGGCGGGTGCGCAGGGGTGCGGTGCGCACTCCCACGCCCAGCAGCGTGGGCGGTCCGATGTGCACCGAATCCGACGGCACCCGGGCGCGGATCTGATCGGCGATCGCCATCGCATCGTTGATCGGGATCGCGAACCCGCGACCGCCCGGACCCATCCGGAAGCTGACCGACGCCGCCGTGGTGATGCCCACGACCTCGCCGGCGGTGTTGACCACCGGCCCGCCGGAGTCACCCGCGCGCACCGGCGCGGCGAACTCGAACAGCCCGCTCAGCTCCTCCGACGAACCGGTGAGGGTGTCCTCAGCGGTCACCGTGCGGCCGAACTCGGTGACCGTGCCGGTCTCCCGGGTCAGCGGGGCATGGGTGCCGTTGGCGTTGCCCAGGGCGACGACGGGTTCGCCGGGCGCCAGGCTGTCGGAGTCGCCGATCGGGGCCACCGGGAGGCCGGCGGCGCCGTGCAGTTGCAGCACCGCGATGTCCTGGCGCCGGTTGTAGCCGATCAGCTCCGCGGGGAACGGCTGGCCGTTGACGGTCGCGGTGATGGTGTCCGCGCCCTGCACCACGTGGAAATTGGTCAGCACCTCCCCGTTGGGGTGCAGCACGATTCCGGCGCCGACACCGATCGCGCGCTGGTAGTCGATCCGGGTGTCGATGCGGGCGACCGCGGGCTCGACCCGGCTCGCCGCGGCGAGCACATCCGGCGGCTGCGCCACCGAGGTGACGGGGAACGCCGGACTCAGCAGACCCAGTGTCGCCACCAGCGCGATGAGGTACAGCCACGGCCGTCGAACTAGCCGGTGTGCACCCATTGTTTCCTCCCCGGGGCTGATGTCGAGAGACCGATATTGTCGGCCATCCTGGCCGTCAGATACCCAGCCTTCGATGAATGAACCCGTCGCCAGAAAAGACTAGTCGTCGGCGGCGGTGCCGCTGCGGAGCCGACGGCGTGTGCGCGCCTTGCCCGTGGGGCGCCGGTTGCGCAGCTTCCCATCGGTGGGTTCAGCCTCCGGGGGACTTTCCGCGGGATCCTCTGCCGGGGCCTCGGCGGTGTCCTCGGTGTCGCCGGGCTCGGTGTCCTCGGTGTCGCCGGCGGGCCTGCGGCCGCGGCGGGTGCGCTTCTTCGCCTTCTTCGCCTTCCCCGCCTTCACCGGTTTCGGCGGCGGGGGCAACTCGGCGACGAAGGCCAGGTAGAACGCGAACATGCCGAGAAGCGCGATCGCGGCGGCCGCGCCGTAGACGCCGAACAGCCACTGACCCGCGTCGTCCAGGCTCACCCAGATCTCGGTGACCGCGGTGCCGACGATCAACACCCCGGCCAGCACGTGCAGGGCGATCGAGACGGTGCGCAGTGTCAGCGCCAGCTGCGGAGTGCCGAACTCGGGCCGCCGGGTGCGTAGCAGCGTGAAGACCACCGGCAACGCCGCGAGCCCGATCAGCACACCGGTGACGATGCGCAGCACCGTGCCCAGCGTCTCGGACAGCTGGCCGGTCAGCTCGAACCACCGGGGCAGGACGAAGAAGAAGTACAGCACCGCGGCGATGACCGAGAACGATGCGTGCCAGAGCACCGCGCCGGTCCGCCGCATGCTCCTCCTCAGGTCTGTGGATGGACGTCCGCAGGGGAACGTCCGGGGACGAACCCCGAGCCTATTGGATGAACCCTGACTTGATGAACGGGGTGCGATCGCCGACTGGCGATCGCACCCCGTCCCAGGTGCGGAGGATGCGGGATTTGAACCCGCGAGGGCTATTAACCCAACCCGCGTTCCAGGCGAGCGCCATAGGCCACTAGGCGAATCCTCCGATCGCTATATTAGCGAACCCTGTCCAGCCCGCCCCAACCTCTCCGGTTCGGCGTACTAGACTCGCTGCTGGACCCCGCGCGGCGTCCATCCTGTGAACTCCCCCAGGGCCGGAAGGCAGCAAGGGTCAGCGGGCTCTGGCGGGTGCGCGGGGTCCCCTTGAGTTTCCTGATCGCGGCGTTAGGTGAAAGGCGCACGGGTGTCGTTCCATTCCCTCGGCCGTGATGAGCTGACTGCCCAGTACGAACTGCAACGGCGCAGCTACGCCGAGTTGCAGGCCAAGAATCTGCAGCTGGACCTCACCCGCGGCAAGCCATCACCGGCCCAGTTGGACCTGTCCAACCGGCTGTTGAGCCTGCCCGGCGACGACGACTACCGCGATGCGGACGGCACCGACGTCCGCAACTACGGCGGCCTGCACGGGCTGCCCGAACTGCGGGCCATCTTCGGCGAGCTGCTCGGCATCCCGGTGCCGAATCTGATCGCGGCCAACAACGCGAGTCTCGAGCTGATGCACGACATCCTCACGTTCGCGATGCTGCACGGCGCCCCGGACTCCACCCGGCCGTGGCTCAAGGAACCGGTGGTCAAGTTCCTGTGCCCGGTCCCCGGCTATGACCGGCACTTCGCGATCACCGAGAACCTCGACGTCGAGATGATCCCGGTCCCGATCCGCGACGACGGCCCGGACGTCGACATGATCGAGGAGCTCGTCGCGGCCGACCCGGCGATCAAGGGCATGTGGTGCATCCCGGTCTACTCGAACCCCACCGGGGTGACCGTGTCCTGGGAGAACGCCCGGCGGCTGATGCAGATGAAGACCGCGGCCAACGACTTCCGGGTGTTCTGGGACAACGCCTACGCGGTGCACACCCTGACCCACGAGTTCGAACGGCAGATCGACGTGCTGGGGCTGGCCGCGGCCGCCGGGAACCAGAACCGGCCGCTGGTGTTCGCGTCGACCTCCAAGATCACCTTCGCCGGCGCCGGGGTCAGCTTCTTCGGCGGGTCGCTGGCCAACATCGCCTGGTACCTGCAGCACGCGAGCAAGAAGACCATCGGCCCGGACAAGGTGAACCAGCTGCGGCATCTGCGGTTCTTCGGCGACGCCGACGGGGTGCGGCTGCACATGCACCGGCACCGCGAACTGCTGGCGCCGAAGTTCGCGCTGGTCGCCGAGATCCTGGAGAACCGGCTCGGCGAATCCAAGATCGCGTCCTGGACCGAACCCAAGGGCGGCTACTTCGTCAACCTCGACGTCCTGCCCGGTACCGCGAAGCGCACCGTCGCCCTGGCCAAGGCCGCCGGGATCGCCGTGACCGAGGCGGGGGCTTCGTTCCCGTACCGGAACGATCCCGAGGACAAGAACATCCGCATCGCACCGACCTTCCCGGGGCTGGACGAACTGCGCGATGCGATCGACGGATTGGCGACGTGCGCGCTGTTGGCGGCCACCGAGTCGCTTGTCGGCGCGAATCGATAGCCTGCATTCGTGGCGCTCTACCGTAAGTACCGACCCGCCACCTTCGCCGAGGTGGTCGGCCAGGAACACGTCACCGAACCGTTGTCGGTCGCGCTGTCCTCGGGCCGGATCAACCACGCCTACCTGTTCTCCGGACCGCGCGGCTGCGGCAAGACGTCGTCGGCGCGCATCCTGGCCCGCTCGCTGAACTGCGTCGAAGGTCCCACGCCGACCCCGTGCGGCAGTTGTGACTCGTGCGTCGCGCTGGCCCCGAACGGCCCGGGCAACGTCGACGTGGTGGAGCTCGACGCCGCCAGCCACGGCGGTGTCGACGACACCCGCGAACTGCGGGACCGCGCCTTCTACGCCCCGGCGCAGTCGCGGTACCGCATCTTCATCGTCGACGAGGCGCACATGGTCACCACCGCGGGCTTCAACGCGCTGCTCAAGATCGTCGAGGAGCCGCCGGACCATCTGATCTTCGTGTTCGCCACCACTGAACCGGAGAAGGTGCTGCCGACGATCCGGTCCCGCACCCACCACTATCCGTTCCGGCTGCTCGCGCCGCGCACCATGCGCGGGCTGATCGAGAAGATCTGCGCGCAGGAGCGGGTGCACGTCGACGACGCGGTGCTGCCGCTGGTGATCCGCGCCGGCGGCGGCTCGCCGCGCGACACGTTGTCGGTGCTGGATCAGCTGCTGGCCGGGTCCGAGCACGGCCCGGACGGCAGCCGGATCACCTACCAGCGGGCGCTGGGGCTGCTCGGCGCCACCGATGTCGCGCTCATCGACGACGCCGTCGACGCGTTGGCAGCCGGTGACGCCGCCGCGCTGTTCGGCGCGGTCGAGTCGGTGATCGACTCCGGCCACGATCCGCGCCGGTTCGCCAGCGACCTGCTGGAACGGTTCCGCGACCTGCTGATCCTGCAGGCCGTGCCGGACGCCGCGGCGCGCGGCGTGGTCGATGCGCCCGGCGATGTGCTGGAGCGGATGCGGGAGCAGGCCGCCCGCATCGGCGCCGCGACGCTGACCCGCTATGCCGAGGTGGTGCACGCCGGTCTGGGGGAGATGCGGGGCGCCACCGCGCCCCGGCTGCTGCTGGAGGTGGTGTGCGCCCGGCTGCTGCTGCCGTCGGCCAGTGACACCGAATCGGCGTTGTTGCACCGCATCGAACGCATCGAGAAGCGGCTGGACATGGCGGTGCCGGCCACCGATATGGTGCCCGGCGGGGCCTCCGCCCCGGCCCGGCCGGCCCGTGAGTTCACCCGCCGCAGCGCCGCAGCGCGGGACACCGCCCCGCCCGCCGAACGGACCCCGCCGGCCGAACGGGCCGGGGCGCCCAGGACGGAACGGGCCCCCGAGTCGCCGCCGCCGGTGCGGCCACCGTCGGATCCCGCGGTCGTCGCACCCCCCACCGCGGCGGTGGCGCAACGCTCCGCGCCCGAGCCCGAGCAGCGCCCGGCGCGGACGGATCGACCACGCGCCGCCGCGCCGCCCAACGGTGCGCCCGGTCGGCTCGACACCACCGCGGTGCGTAGCATGTGGTCCACCGTGCGGGAGAAGGTCCGCGAACGCAGCCGCACCACCGAGGTGATGCTGGCCGGCGCCACCGTGCTGGCCGTCGAAGGCAACACCCTGGTGCTGAGCCACGAGTCGGCACCGCTGGCCAGGCGGCTGACCGAGCCGCGCAACGCCGACGTGATCCGCGAGGCGCTCAAGGATGCGCTCGGGGTGGACTGGCAGATCCGCTGCGAGACCGGCGCGCCCCCGCCACCGCCGCCACCGGCGGAGTCGCCGACGCCGCCGGTCGAGCCGACCGACGACGAGGAGAGCATGCTCGCCGAGGCCGCGGCCGACGCGGCGTCCGACGCGCCGGTCCGCGACCCCGAAGAGGTCGCCCTCGAACTGCTGCAGAACGAGCTCGGCGCCCGTCCGATCGACGAACGCTAGACCGGCGCAGCGGTCACGGGGTCCACCAGGGCCGCAACGGCAACCCGCCGTCGTTCCCGGATTCGTCGAGTTTGACGGCGAGCACCTGGTGCAGCTGCACCACGTTGGTCTCGAACCCGAGCCGCGAGCCGGCCATGTACAGGCCCCACACCTTGGCCGTCGGCAGCCCCACCTCGGCGACCGCCTCGTCCCAGTTCTCGACGAGGTTGCGGCACCAGTCCCGCAGCGTCAGCGCGTAGTGGTGGCGCAGGTTCTCCTCGTGCAGCACCTCCAGCCCGACGTTCTGGGCCTCGGTGATGATCCGGCCCGAGCCGGTCAGCTCACCGTCCGGGAACACGTACCGGTCGATGAAATCGCCCGCCGTCGCGGCCGACCGGTTGTCCGGGCGGGTGATGCAGTGGTTGAGCAGCAGACCGCCGGGACGCAGCTTGGACTGCAGGAACCGGAAGTAGGCCGGATAGTTCTGCACCCCGACGTGTTCGGTGAGCCCGAGCGAGGACACCGCGTCGAACCCGGTCTCGACCACATCGCGGTAGTCGCCGTGCCGGATCTCGGCGTGCTGGCCCAGACCCTCCTCGGCGATCGCCTTCTGGCCCCACAGCGCCTGCTCCCGCGACAGCGTCACGCCGATCGCGTTCACCCCGTGCCGGGCCGCGTAGCGCACCATGCCGCCCCAGCCGCAGCCGACGTCGAGCAGCCGGTCACCGGGCTGCAGCCGCAGCTTCTCGAACACCAACCGGTACTTGTTCTCCTGCGCCTCCTCCAGCGACGCGTCCGCGTCCGGGTAGCAGGCGCAGGTGTAGGTCATCGACGGTCCGAGCACATACCGGTAGAAGGTGTTCGACACGTCGTAGTGGTGGTGGATCGCCTCGGCGTCGCGGGTCTTGCTGTGCCGCAGCCCTTCCGCGATACGGCGCCAGCGGGGCAGCGCCTCCTGCGGCGGCGGTGCGATGGGTTTGAGGTGCTCGAACCCGATGGACCGGACGATGTGGGCCAGCACCCGCGCCGGGGGACGCCGGAAACTCACCTGATCCAGCGTCTTGAGCAGTTCGTACGGATCGCCGGGATGCACCCCGCGCGGCTCGAGGTCGCCGGAGACGTAGGCGCGGGCCAGCCCCAGATCGCCCGGCGCGGTCGCCAGATACGTGGTGCCGCGCGGGGCGAGCAGGTCGATGCCCAGCCGTGCGTCCTCCGGCCCGGCCGCGCTGCCGTCGTAGGCGGTGAACCGGATCGGCAGATCACCGTCGGCCACGATCTCGAAGATCTCAGCCAGGGAGAGTTTGCGGTCGGTTGCCAACCGGCCGGGGTGTTCTTTGAACCCGGGGTGTTCTTTGAACGTTGTCATCGTCGAAGCACCGCCTTGGCATACAGGTCGAGAAGACGTCCGTCGGGATCGTAAGTCTTCTTGACGGTCTTGTACGTCTCACCACCATAAAGTTCATCGAACTCGTCGGGGGAGTAGAACGCGTCGGAATACAGCGATTTGTGGCCGTCGAGTTCGCTGACCTTGCGTTCGATCAACCGGTTCGTGGCACCCTCGGTGTCCCCGGCCGGCACCGAGGACCAGAACCCGATGTTGACGTAGGTGCGGCCCGGACGCAGCGGATACAGCGGCCAGACCTCGTCCGGATCGGTGGACCGCAACCGCAGCGGGCACAACCAGATCGGCTCGATCGGGATGTTCTCGAGGAACCAGTCGATGAACTCCGCACACCGTTCCAGCGGCACCTCGATGTCCTGCACCACCCGTTCGCGCGGGGGCCGCCCGTTCCACCGCTCGATGCGGTCGGCGATGCCGAACCGCTGATCGTAGGAGATCAGTTTCCAGTAGAAGCTGCTGCGCCGCAGCCGGCGTGGCCAGAGCCGTCTGATCGTCGGGTGCTGCGCGCCGAAAGCCCTTGAACACCAGAACCAATCGGTATCCCAGCGCCACAGGTAGTCGTGGATGGTGAGCCGGTCGTGCTTGACTCCCTCGGCGTGCTGGATGGACCGGTAGTAGATCTGCTGTCCGGTGTAGTCGCTCACCGGGCCCGGCGTGGTGGTCTTGAAACCCAGTGTCAGATAACTCTCTTGGGCGCTGAACACCACGCCGTCGAGGTAGTCGACGGGGATGCCGTCATACTCGCCGGCCGCGATGATGCGGTCCATCTCCGCGACCAGGTCGGGCACCGACCCGAACCGCAGATGTCTGATCGCGACAAACGGCCGGACCGGCTCCAGCTCGATCTTCAGCCGAACCGCATAACCCAGCGTGCCATAGGAATTCGGAAAAGCCCGGAACAGGTCGGGATGCCGGGTGGGGGAGGTGGTGAGCACCTCGCCGGCACCGGTCAGCACGTCCATCTCCAGCACCGACTCATGCGGTAAACCGTTGCGGAACGAGGTGGATTCGATGCCGAGACCGGTGACGGCGCCCCCGAGGGTGATCGTCTTCAACTGCGGAACCACCAGCGGCGCCAGCGCATACGGCAAGGTGGCGGCGACCAGATCCTCGTAGGTGCACATACCGGCCACCTCGGCGGTGCGGGTCTGCGGATCCACCGCGATGACGTCGGTCAACCCGGACACGTCGAGGCCTCTGACGGTGTTCTTGGCGCGCGCGCGGAACAGGTTCGAGGTGGGTTTGGCGAGCCGCACCGTCGCATCCGGCGGGATGGCGCGGTAACTCTCCAGCAGCCGTCGCACCCCCGCCGCATGCGCGGCCCGCGCATCGGTCGTCACAGCAGACACGGATATACGCTAGTCGGCAGTCGCGGCCGATGCGACCGCATCACGACACGAGGAGTGTGCATTCGATGGGACAGGTCAGCGCGTCGAACACGGTGTTGATCGATGCCGAACCGCAGGCGGTGCTCACGGCGATCAGTGACTACGAAACGGTGCGGCCGAAGATCCTCACCTCGCACTACAGCGGGTATCAGGTGCTCGAGGGCGGTCAGGGCGCCGGCACCGTGGTCACCTGGAAACTGCAGGCCACCGAGTCGCGGGTGCGGGACGTCAGAGCCACCGTCGACGTGGCCGGCCGCACCGTCATCGAGAAGGACGCCAACTCCTCGATGGTGACCAACTGGACCGTCGCACCCGCGGGACCGGCCGGTTCGACGGTGACCGTCAAGACCAGTTGGACCGGCGCGGGCGGCGTCAAGGGCATCTTCGAGAAGATCTTCGCCCCGCTGGGGTTGCGCAAGATCCAGGCCGAGGTGCTGGAGAACCTCAAGAGGGAGATCGAGCAGAAGGGAACCTGACGCGCGGCTCAGCGGACCCGCGCCTGGGCGGACAGGAACGCCGCGATCCCCCGGACCACGGCGTCGGCGTACTTCTGCCGGCCCTCCGGGGTTTTCATCAATGCCGAGTCGACCGGGTTCTTCATGTTGCCCAGCTCCACCAGGATCGCCGGATACTGCGCATGGTTGAGCCCGGCGATGTCGGCACGCGGGTTCAGCCCGTTCGAACCGATGTAGGTCGACGGCGGGATGCCGGACGCGGCGAGCTGATCGCGCATGATCTTGGCAAACTGCACCGACGGGCCGGCCTGCACCGCGTTGAGCGGTGGCGACGAGTACAGCACGTGGAACCCGCGGCCGGTGGGCGGGCCGCCGTCGGCGTGGATCGACACGATCGCGTCCGGCTTGAGGCTGTTGGCCATCGCGGCGCGTTCGTCGACACACGGCCCGAGCGCGTTGTCGTTGCCGCGCGACATCGCGGTGCGTACACCCAGCTGATGCAGCGCGGCCCGGATCCGCAGCGTGGTGTCCCAGTTGAAGGTGTGCTCGGGATAGCCGTCGTCGGTGCTGCTGCCGGAGGTCTGGCACTCCTTGGTGCCGCCGCGGCCGGTGGGCACCTGGCGGTTGATCGAGGCGTCGTTGGCGCCGTTGTGGCCCGGGTCGAGGAAGACGATGCGCCCGGCCAGAGCCGACGGCGCCGCGGCGGCGGGGGACGCCGGCACCGAGGCGGCGATCAACACGGTGGCGACGGCAACGGCTACGCCGCGCATCGTGAACGCGGCTCCGACACGCAGGCAGGCAGGCACGGCCGTCACCGTAGCCCGCACGACGATTACGCTGAAAGGCCTAAGCGCCCGATATCTGCGGGTGAAACCAAGTCGAGACCCGTTCTTGATCACGACGCGAGGGGACTAGTCATGCAGCCCGGAGGTCAGCCCGACATGTCAGCGCTGCTGGCACAGGCACAGCAGGTCCAGCAGCAGCTGATGGAGGCGCAGGAGGCCCTGGCCAACAGCGAGGTGCACGGACAGGCCGGGGGCGGTCTGGTCCAGGTCACCATGAAGGGCAGCGGCGAGGTGGTCGCGGTGACGATCGACCCGAAGGTCGTCGACCCCGACGACGTCGAGACCCTGCAGGATCTGATCGTCGGCGCCATCGCGGACGCGTCGAAGCAGGTGACGATCCTGGCCCAGGACCGGCTGGGTCCGCTGGCCGGCGGGATGAGCGGCTTCGGGCTGCCGGGGATGTGAGTGGACTCTAGGTGTTCGAGGGACCTGTCCAGGATCTGATCGACGAACTGGGCAAGCTGCCCGGTATCGGGCCCAAGAGCGCGCAACGGATCGCATTCCACCTGCTCAGCGTCGAACCGCCGGAGATCGACCGGCTCACCGCCGCGCTGAACCGGGTGCGCGACGGGGTGACGTTCTGCGAGGTGTGCGGCAACGTCTCTGACGCGCAGCGCTGCCGCATCTGCAGCGACAGCCGCCGCGACGCGTCGCTGGTGTGTGTGGTGGAGGAACCCAAGGATGTGCAGGCCGTCGAACGCACCCGCGAATTCCGCGGCCGCTACCACGTCCTGGGCGGGGCGTTGGACCCGCTGTCCGGGATCGGCCCCGAGCAGCTGCGGATCCGGGAGTTGTTGAACCGGATCGGGGAACGGGTCGACGGGGTGGACATCACCGAGGTCATCATCGCCACCGACCCGAACACCGAGGGGGAGGCCACCGCGACGTACCTGGTGCGGATTCTGCGGGACATCCCGGGGCTCACCGTCACCCGCATCGCGTCCGGGCTGCCGATGGGCGGCGACCTGGAGTTCGCCGACGAGCTGACCCTGGGGCGGGCGCTGGTCGGCCGTCGCGCCATGACCTGATCCTGCGGTTTCCCGCAGAACATGCGTGCGGGGGGACAGCTAGCGGCGGGCGGCGGCCAGCCGCTCCCGGCGCAGCTGCTCGACCTCGGGCAGGTCCAGCGGAGCCAGCGGGCCCACCACCCGCGACAGCAGCAGGTCGGCCAACTCCGGGTTGCGGGCCAGACAGGGGCCGTGCAGATAGGTGGCGATCACACTGCCCTGCACCACCCCGTCGTAACCGTCGCCGGCCCGGTTGCCGGCACCGGTGATCACCCGCGCCAACGGCGCCGCCGCCGGCCCCAGCACGGTGCCGCCGCGGTGGTTCTCGAACCCGGTCAGCCGTTGGGACAACCCCTCCACCAGCGGCTGGGACACCACCTCGCCGATGGTGCGGCGCTGCTGCGGAGCCGTCGTCACGTCGAGCAGGCCGATCCCGTCCACCCGCTCCCCGGCGGAGGTCTCATACCAGTGGCCCAACACCTGGATGGCCGCGCAGATCGCCAGCACCGGGGCGCCGCGTTCGGCGGCCTGCTGCAGGCCGGGATGGCGCCGCAGATGGCGGGTGGCCAGCCGTTGCGCGTAGTCCTCGGCCCCGCCGAGCGTGTAGAGGTCGAGCGTGGCCGGCACCGGATCGTCAAGTGAGATCTCCACGATCTCGGCGGCGATGCCGCGCCAGCGCAGCCGTTGCCGCAGCACCAGCGCGTTACCGCCGTCGCCGTAGGTGCCCATCACGTCGGGCAGCACCAGCCCGATCCGAACAACCGAGTCACTCATGACAGCCGCCGATTCAGGTGTAGGAACGCCGTGTAGTTCGCGATCACCTCGACGTGGCCGGGCGGGCAGGATTTGATCGCCGCGACGGTGTCGTGCACCAGGGTGTGCGCCACATCGGCGTAGGTCAGCCGCACGGCCAGATCGGTGCCGCGTTCCCCGGCGGCCACCACCGACGTCCGTTCGAAATGCTCGAACCGCACATCCCACAGCCACGACAGGTCCTCACCGTCGGGGACCTGCCCGTTCACCGCGATCACCACCCCGGCGGCCGTCTTGTCCACCATCGACAGCGATTCCTGCCAGCCCGCCGGATTCTTGGCCAGCAACACCCGCACGGTGTGGTCGCCGAGCGACACGGTGCGGTACCGGCCGGCCACCTCGTCCACACCGGAGACCGCCGACACCGCGGCGCCCGGATCCGCGCCCATGGCCACCGCCGCGGCCACCGCCTGGGTGGCGTTACCGCGGTTCACCACGCCCGGCAGCGCCAGCCGCATCGGCAGGCACAGCCCGTCGGGCCCGTGGATCGAGGTGTCGTCGAACCACCACTGCGGGGTGGGCCGCTTGAAGTCGGTGCCGGTCGAGTACCAGTGCGCGCCGTCGCGCACGATCACCTCACCCGAGCGTGGGCAGCTCACCGAATCGTTGGCCCAGCCGGCGCCCGCGGCCACCCACACCACGTTCGGGCTGTCGTAGGCCGCCGAGGTCATCAGCACGTCGTCACAGTTGGCGACGACCACCGCATCGGGGTGCCGGGCCAGCCCGGCGCGCAGCGTGCGTTCGATGTGGTTGATCTCACCGACCCGGTCCAGCTGATCCCGGGACAGGTTCAACAGCACCACCACCGCGGGCCGCAGGGCGTCCGCCACCTGCGGGGTGTGCATCTCGTCCACCTCGAGGGCGGCCAGCCCGGCATCCCGGTTGACCGCCAGCGCGGACACCAGCCCGGCGTCCATGTTGGCGCCCTCGGCGTTGGTGGCGACCCCGCCGACCGTGCCCAGGGCGGCGGCGAGCATGCGGGTGGTGGTGGATTTTCCGTTGGTGCCGGTGACGAGCGCGGTGCGGCGGCCCTGCCCGAGCTGACGCAGGATCGACCGATCGAGCGTCATGGCGATCAGACCGCCGATCATCGCGCCCTCACCGCGGCCGGTCGCCCGCGACGCCCAACGGGCGGCGGTGCCGGCGGCCAGCGCGAGCCGTCCACGCAGGGTGACCATTCCCGGCAGTCTAGAAGCCGACACGCGCGGCGGCGATCCGAGGATTGTCGGTACCCCGTGTCATCCTCGAGGTGTGAGGCAGGGCTGGGCTCCAGAGGGCTGGACTCCACAGGGTTGGGGCCGCCCGGCTTCGGAGGCGGGTGCCGGATGGGCCGTCGTCGACGTGGAGACGACGGGGTTCCGGCCCGGGCAGGCCCGGATCGTCAGCATCGCCGCGCTCGCGGTCGGCGACGACGGCAACGTCGAACGCAGTGTCGCCACCCTGCTGAACCCCGGTGTCGACCCGGGCCCCACCCACATCCACGGCCTCACCGCCGACATGCTGGCCGGTCAGCCGCAGTTCGCCGACATCGTCGACGACTTGATCGACATCCTGCGCGGGCGCACCCTGGTGGCGCACAACGTCGCGTTCGACTACGCGTTCCTGGTGGCCGAGGCCGAGCTGATCGACGCCGAACTGCCGATCGACTCGGTGATGTGCACCATCGAACTGGCCCGCCGGATGCAGCTGGGCACCGAGAATCTGCGGTTGGAGACGCTGGCCGCGCACTGGGGGGTCACCCAGTTGCGCGCCCACGACGCGCTCGACGACGCGCTGGTGCTCACCCAGATCCTCAAACCGACGCTGGCGCTGGCGCGGGAACGCCGGACCTGGCTGCCGCTGCGGCCGGTCACCCGGCGGCACTGGCCCAACGGCCGCACCACCCATGAGCAGCTGCGGCCGTTGAAGGCGCTGGCCTCCCGCATCCCGTGCCGGTACACCAATCCGGGGCGCTACATCGCCGGCCGGCCGCTGGTGCAGGGCATGCAGGTGGCGTTGTCCGCGGAGGTGACCCACACCCACGAGGAGCTCATCGAACGCATCCTGCACGCCGGCCTGGCCTACACCGACGACATCACCGGGCAGACCTCACTGGTGGTCTGCAACGAACCGAATCCGGAGCACGGGAAGGGATTTCACGCCGCCGACCTCGGGGTGCCGTTGATGTCCGACACCGAGTTCATGGCCGCGCTGGACCGCGTCGTCGGTGGGGTGGAGATCGACGAGTTCGTCGACACCACCAAGGCCGGCGAACAGTACGCGCTGTTCTAGCCCGGACCGGCTGGTCCTGCCCGGACTAGCTACGTGCGGCGGCCCGGTTCACCGCGGACACCACCGCCCGCAGCGACGCGGTCGTGATCGAGGTGGCGATGCCGACACCCCACACCGTCGTCCCGTTGACGGCGGCCTCCACGTACGCGGCGGCCTGCGCTTCCTCACCGGCGGACATGGCGTGTTCGGAGTAGTCCAGCACGCTGACGTCGAAGCCGACGGTGCCCAGGGCGTCGACGAACGCGGCGAGCGGCCCGTTGCCCTTACCGGCGATCTCCTTCTCGACCCCGTCGACCTTCACGACGGCCTCGATCCGGTCCACGCCGTCGTCGACCTCCGAGGCGATCACCTTCTGCCGGATCCGTTCCAGCGGGCGGATCGGGTTCAGGTACTCCTCGGCGAAGACGTCCCACATCTCCTTGGCCGACACCTCGCCGCCCTCGCCGTCGGTGATCGCCTGCACCACCTGGGAGAACTCGATCTGCAGCCGGCGCGGCAGCACCAGCCCGTGATCGGTTTTCATGATGTAGGCCACACCGCCCTTGCCGGACTGCGAGTTCACCCGGATGACGGCCTCATAGGTGCGGCCGACGTCCTTGGGGTCGATCGGCAGATACGGCACCTGCCACAGCAGATCGTCGACGTCGACGCCGGCGGTGTCGGCGTCGATCTTCATCTGGTCGAAGCCCTTGTTGATGGCGTCCTGATGGCTTCCGGAGAACGCGGTGTAGACCAGGTCGCCGCCGTAGGGGTGCCGTTCGTGCACCGGCAGCTGATTGCAGTACTCCACCGTGCGGCGGATCTCGTCGATGTTGGAGAAGTCGATCTGCGGATCGACGCCGCGGGAGAACAGGTTCAGCCCCAGCGTGACCAGGCAGACGTTGCCGGTGCGCTCACCGTTGCCGAACAGGCAGCCCTCGATCCGGTCCGCGCCGGCCTGGTAGCCCAATTCCGCTGCGGCGACGGCGGTTCCGCGGTCGTTGTGCGGATGCAGGCTCAGGATGATCGAATCCCGCGGCGTCAGCCGCCGGCTCATCCACTCGATGGAGTCGGCGTAGACGTTCGGTGTGGCCATCTCCACGGTGGCGGGCAGGTTGACGATCAGCGGCCACTCGGGGGTGGGCTCGATGACCTCGGCGACCGCATTGCACACCTCGGCGGCGTACTCCAGCTCGGTGCCGGTGTAGGACTCTGGCGAGTACTCGTAGCGCCACAGCGTGCCCGGGTATTTCTCGGCCTCGGCCAGGCACATCCGGGCGCCCTCGACGGCGATCTGCTTGACCTCCTCGCGGTCGGCGCGGAACACCACCCGCCGCTGCAGGATCGACGTCGAGTTGTAGAAGTGCACGATCACCCGCGGCGCGCCCTGGCACGCCTCGAACGTCTTCTCGATCAGCTCCGGGCGGCACTGGGTCAGCACCTGGATGGTGACGTCGTCGGGGATCGCGTTGTCGGTGATGATCTCGCGGACGAAGTCGTAGTCGGTCTGCGACGCGGACGGGAAACCGACCTCGATCTCCTTGTAGCCCATCCGCACCAGCAGGTCGAACATGCGGCGCTTGCGGGCCGGGCTCATCGGGTCGATCAGCGCCTGGTTGCCGTCGCGCAGGTCCACCGCACACCACAGCGGGGCGCGGTCGATGACCTTGTCCGGCCAGGTGCGGTCCGGCAGCGTGATGTGCTCGACCTCGTCGGCGAAGCTGCGGTACCGGCTCACCGGCATCGAGCTGTTCTGCTGGGGATTCCAGGGCGGCTGACCCTCGCGGCGGCCGCCGGACGGGGTGGTGATGGCACGTACCGAGCTGTACGCGTCAGGGCTGGGAATGGGATTGGTCACGATCGATTGCTCCGGGCTCCGGGGAAATGGACGGGCGACCGGCGCATCGCGAAAACCCGCGACGGGGAGCCGGTCTGGTCAGATCCCGTCGCGGCGTCCGAGGAGGAGCACGCGGCGCACTGAGAACACAGTGGTGCCCACTTTACCAAGCCTTGTGATATGGCCATAACCGTCGGTCGGGCGATCTGCGCCACACTGCGCGCGGCCCGGGTCGGGGGCGGGGCCACGCGGGCGGGAGGCGGTACTCGTGAACCTCTATCCTGGGTGGAAATCATTCCGCACCCGTTGAAAGGTAATTGTGGCGCTCGTCGTACAGAAGTACGGCGGATCGTCGGTGTCCGACGCCGAACGGATCCGCCGGGTCGCCGAGCGGATCGTGGAGACCAAGAAGGCCGGCAATGACGTGGTCGTGGTGGTCTCCGCGATGGGCGACACCACCGACGAACTGCTCGACCTGGCCAAGCAGGTGGCCCCAGCGCCGCCGGCCCGGGAGATGGACATGCTGCTCACCGCCGGTGAGCGGATCTCCAACGCCCTGGTCGCCATGGCGATCGACTCGTTGGGCGCGCAGGCCAGGTCGTTCACCGGTTCGCAGGCCGGGGTGATCACCACCGGAAGCCACGGCAACGCCAAGATCATCGACGTCACTCCCGGCCGGGTGCGCTCGGCGCTGGACGAGGGACAGATCGTGCTGGTCGCCGGCTTCCAGGGGGTCAGCCAGGACAGCAAGGACGTCACCACGCTGGGCCGCGGCGGTTCGGACACCACCGCGGTGGCGCTGGCCGCCGCGCTGAAGGCCGACGTCTGCGAGATCTACACCGACGTCGACGGCATCTTCACCGCCGATCCGCGGATCGTGCCCAACGCCCGCCACCTCGACAACGTCACCTTCGAGGAGATGCTCGAGATGGCCGCGGCCGGCGCCAAGGTGCTGATGCTGCGCTGCGTGGAGTACGCCCGCCGCTACAACGTTCCCATCCACGTCCGCTCGTCGTATTCGGACAAGCCCGGCACGCTGGTGACCGGCTCGATAGAGGACATTCCCATGGAAGACGCCATCCTGACCGGAGTCGCCCACGACCGCAGCGAGGCGCGGGTGACCGTCGTCGGTATCCCCGACACCCCCGGCTTCGCCGCCAAGGTGTTCCGGGCGGTCGCCGACGCCGACATCAACATCGACATGGTGTTGCAGAACGCCTCCAAGGTCGAGGACGGCAAGACCGACATCACCTTCACCTGTCCGCGCGACGCCGGACCGGCCGCGGTGGAGAAGCTGTCCTCGGTGCAGGACGAGATCGGCTTCACCAAGGTCCTCTACGACGACCACATCGGCAAGGTGTCGCTGGTCGGTGCGGGGATGCGCAGCCATCCGGGGGTGACCGCCAAGTTCTGCGAGACGCTGGCCGCCGTCGGGGTCAACATCGATCTGATCTCCACCTCGGAGATCCGCATCTCGGTGCTGATCAAGGACACCGACGTGGACACCGCGGTCGCGGCCCTGCACGAGGCGTTCGAGCTCGGTGGCGAGGAGACCGCCACCGTCTACGCCGGAACGGGGCGCTGACATGGGGGCCGTCAATCTCGGTGTGGTCGGTGCGACCGGCCAGGTCGGTCAGGTCATGCGGGCCCTGCTGGAACAGCGTGACTTCCCGGTCAAGTCGGTGCGGTTCTTCGCCTCGGCCCGCTCCCAGGGCAAGAAGCTGACCTTCCGCGGGCAGGAGATCGAGGTCGAGGACGCCGCGACGGCCGACCCGTCCGGGCTGGACATCGCGTTGTTCTCGGCCGGCGGGGCGATGTCGCGGGAGCAGGCCCCGCGGTTCGCCGCGGCCGGGGCGGTGGTGATCGACAACTCGTCGGCCTGGCGCAAGGACCCCGAGGTGCCGTTGGTGGTGAGCGAGGTGAACTTCGACCGCGATGTGCGCGGCCGCAAGCTCGCCAAGAACATCATCGCCAACCCGAACTGCACCACGATGGCCGCGATGCCGGTGCTCAAACCGCTGCACGACGAGGCCGGCCTGGTCCGGCTGATCGTGTCGAGCTATCAGGCGGTCAGCGGCAGCGGTCTGGCCGGGGTCGAGGAACTCTACGGCCAGGTTCGCGCGGTCGCCGACGACAGCCGGGCGCTGGTGCACGACGGCTCGGCGGTGTCGTTCCCCGAGCCGAGCACCTATGTCGCGCCGATCGCGTTCAACGTGGTGCCGTTGGCCGGCTCGATGGTCGACGACGGGTCCGGCGAGACCGACGAGGATCAGAAGCTGCGCCACGAGAGCCGCAAGATCCTCGACATCCCGGAGCTGGCGGTCAGCGGCACCTGTGTGCGGGTGCCGGTGTACACCGGGCACTCGCTGTCGGTGAACGCCGAGTTCGCCCGGCCGCTGTCGGTGGCCCGGGCGACCGAACTGCTGGCCGACGCGCCGGGTGTCAAGCTCGTCGACGTGCCGACCCCGCTCGCCGCGGCCGGTGTCGATGAATCCCTGGTCGGCCGGATCCGGCAGGATCCCGGTGTGCCGGACGGGCGCGGGCTGGCGTTGTTCGTCTCCGGTGACAATCTGCGGAAAGGCGCGGCGCTGAACACGATTCAGATCGCCGAGATGCTGGCCGCCGACCTCTGACCCGGCCCGGTGCTGCGGCTGCGCCGAATCACCGACGCGCGGACCGCGCATGCCCTGAAGTCGATTCCGGCGTCGGTCGCGGTGGTGGTCACCATGGTGTGCACGGTGGCGGCGGCCGCCGCTCCGGTGGCGCGTGCCGACCCGCCGGCCCCGGCCCCGCGGCCCGCTCCGGTGCTGCCGCCGCTGGCCCCGGGGCAGGTGGTGCGGCTGGGCCCGGTGGCCGGGACCGGCACCGGAACCCGGGATTACGGGATCGGCGCCACCGACCTGTGCGACTTCATGGAGTTCCCCAGCGGGATCCTGCAGGTGTGCGGAGACAGCTTCGCCGGCGAGGGCGTCGGATACGGCGGCTGGTACTCGCCGATCGCCCTGCACGTCGACCCCGAGTCGATCGGCGACCCCGCCGGGGTGCGCTACGACGGGGTCACCGGGGTGCACACCCCGCTGCTGGCGGACCCGACCCCGCCCGGCGGTTCCCAGCTGCCCGCCGGGGTGGTGCAGATCAACCGGGAGAACTATCTGCTGGTCACCACCGTGCGCGACCTGGTCCCGCAGCATTCCCGGTTGGTGAAGGCCGAGGCCGGGCGCGGGGGCTGGCAGACGGTGCCCGGGTCGCAGCGGGATTTCGACCATCTGGACGGCCGGCAGTCACAGCTCAGCGGGTACTACGATCCGATCCCCACCGCCGAGTCCGAGACCGGGTGGGTGTACATCGTCACCAACAACTTCGACCGCAGCTCGCCGGTGCTGCTGTTCCGGGTGGCGCCGGAGAACTTCACCGACCGGTCCGGTTGGCAGGGCTGGTCCGGGCTGCCCGGGCCCGACGGCGGCTGGGGCAAACCCCCGACCCCGCTGTGGCCGGACCGGGTCGGGGAGATGAGCGTGCGCCAGATCGACGGCAAGACGGTACTGAGCTACTTCAACGCCACCACCGGCAACATGGAGATCCGTGTCGCGGCCGAGCCGACCGCGCTGGGCACCGCCCCGGTGACCACCGTGGTGGTGGCCAGCGAGTGGCCCGACCCCGCCGAACATCTGCCGCCGCCGGACGACAACCGGCTGGCCCAGCCCTACGGCGGTTACATCTCGCCGGGGTCCACCCTGGACGAGGTCCGGGTGTTCATCAGCCAGTGGAACACCGGCCCGCGGGGCGGGTCACCGTACCGGGTCATCCAATTCGCGGTCAACCCCTACAAGCCCTGGGACGAACCGGGGCACACATCATGGGAATCGCCCTTTGCCGGATGGCGCCCGCCGCAGGCATGATCTCTCCATGACCGACGCACCCGAACCGCGTCCGACCGAACCGCAGGCACCACCGGCACAGCCGGCCGCCGCGCCGCCGGCTGTGTCGAACGCTCCCAGGTCGAGCCGATTACCCCAGGTGGCGGCATGGATCGCGATCGTCGCGGGGGTGCTCGTGATCATGGCGGTGATCTTCTTCGCCGGGTTCTTCCTGGGCCGGGTGTCCGACGGTTTCGGCGGCCATCACCACCGCATGCACTGGCACGACCGGATGCCGTCGCGCTATTTCGACCATCCCGGCCCGGGACCGCGGTTCAGCCCGTCCGCCCCCGGGACCCGGCCGGCGCCGCCGACCGAACCGGCGGCCCCAAGCCCCACCGCGACGCCGCGACCGTGACCCGCGCCACGCGGCCTTTTCTTGACTCATTCCAGAGAACGGTCATACTGGAAGGATGAATCCGGCGACCGATTTCGATCCACCCGCCCGCCTGCGCGCGGCGGGTCTGCGCGTGACCGCGCCGCGGGTCGCCGTGCTCAATGCGCTGATCGACCATCCGCACTCGACCGCCGACGAGGTCGCCCAGCGGGTGCGCGAGGCTCTCGGCTCGGTGTCGACCCAGGCGGTGTACGACGTGCTGCGGGCCTGTGTCAGCGCCGGGCTGGTGCGCCGCATCGAGCCCGCGGGCTCCTCGGCCCGGTACGAGACCCGCGCCGGTGACAACCACCACCACCTGGTGTGCCGGGTCTGTTCACGGGTCTCCGACGTGGACTGCGTGGTGGGAGCCGCGCCCTGCCTGGAGCCCGCCGATGTGATGGGGTATCAGATCGACGAGGCCGAAGTGGTGTTCTGGGGCATCTGCCCGGACTGCAGCACCGCCGCCCCGGTCGGTGACGATGCCACCGTCGGTAACGATTAGTTCATTTTCCTCAATTGATCCAGAAAGCGGCGCATACTGGGCGTGTGGCCGCGGCGCGACACGTCCCCGTCCCCAAGGCCCCTTCCCGGGCGGCTTGGTCACGCGCCGCTGAGCAGTTCATACCGGGCGGGAAAAGTGTTGCCGCCCAGTTCTATTGGATTCACATCCAGATTTACGGGTGTCCCTAGGCGGTCAGCCCTGCCGCCGGTTACCGAGGAGATGACGATGACCACTCGACCCTTCACCACGACAGACGGCGGTGCACCGGCCCCCAGCGACGAACGGTCGCTCACCGTCGGCCCGGACGGCCCGATCCTGCTGCAGGACCACTACCTGATCGAGCAGATGGCCAACTTCAACCGGGAACGCATCCCGGAACGGCAGCCGCACGCCAAGGGCGCCGGGGCGTTCGGCACCTTCGAGGTGACCAACGACGTCAGCCGCTACACCCGGGCGGCGGTGTTCCAGCCGGGCGTCAAGACCGACATGCTGGCCCGGTTCTCCACCGTCGCCGGGGAGCGCGGCAGCCCCGACACCTGGCGGGACCCGCGCGGCTTCGCGCTGAAGTTCTACACCAGCGAGGGCAACTTCGACCTGGTCGGCAACAACACCCCGATCTTCTTCATGCGCGACCCGATGAAGTTCCAGCACTTCATCCGTTCGCAGAAGCGCTTGGCCCGCAACAATCTGCGTGACCACAACATGCAGTGGGACTTCTGGACGCTGTCGCCGGAGTCGGCGCATCAGGTGACCTGGCTGATGGGTGACCGCGGCATCCCGAAGACCTGGCGGCACATGAACGGCTACGGCAGCCACACCTACAGCTGGATCAACGCCGACGGGGAGATCTTCTGGGTGAAGTACCACTTCAAGACCGACCAGGGGATCGAATTCCTCACCCAGGAGGAAGCCGACCGGCTGGCCGGCGAGGACGCCGACTACCACACCCGCGACCTCTACGAGGCGATCGAGGGCGGTCAGTATCCGAGTTGGACCCTCAAGGTCCAGATCATGCCGTTCGAGGAGGCCAAGACCTACCGGTTCAATCCGTTCGACCTGACCAAGGTGTGGCCGCACGGCGACTATCCGCTGATCGACGTCGGCACGATGACGCTGAACCGCAACGTCGAGGACTACCACACCGAGATGGAGCAGGCGGCGTTCGAGCCGAACAACCTCGTTCCCGGGACCGGGCTGAGCCCGGACAAGATGCTGTTGGCCCGTGGTTTCTCCTACGCCGACGCGCACCGCGCCCGGTTGGGGGTGAACTACAAGCAGATCCCGGTGAATTCGCCGCGGGTGGAGGTGCACTCCTACTCCAAGGACGGGGCGATGCGGATTCAGAACGTCAAAGACCCGGTGTACGCACCCAATTCCTACGGTGGACCGGTCGCCGACGAGTCCCGCGCCGCCGAGGTGCGCTGGATGTCCGACGGGGAGATGGTGCGCAGTGCCTACACCCTGCACGCGGAGGACGACGACTGGGGTCAGGCCGGCACCCTGGTGCGTGAGGTGCTCGACGACGCGGCCCGGGAACGATTGGCCAACAACATCATCGGGCACGTCTCCAACGGTGTGAAGGAGCCGGTGCTGTCCCGGGTGTTCGAGTACTGGCGCAATGTGGACGCCGATCTGGGCAAGAAGGTCGAGGAGGGAGTGCGGGCCAGGCTCAACCACACCAACGGCGTGTAGCGCGGGAATCGGATGTTCCCGGATCCGGGGTGCGTCCGGCCCTTGCCGTTCGCGCCCCGAATCGCGAGGATCGGACCATGAGCATCGAAGCCATCTACACCGCGGAATCCACTGCGACCGGAGGAGGCCGCGACGGCAAGGTCCGGTCCTCGGACGGCAGGCTCGACCTTCAGACCCGCCCGCCCAAGGAGATGGGAGGCAGCGGCGAGGGCGTCAACCCCGAACTGTTGTTCTCCGCGGGCTACGCCGCGTGTTTCCTCGGGGCGTTGCGGTTGGTGGCCAAGAACTCCGACGTCCAACTTGATGACGCCACTTCGGTCACGGTGCAGATCGGGATCGGCAAGGACGACACGAGTTTCGCGTTGAGCGCCAACATCATCGGTTATCTGCCGGGGCTGTCCCAGCAGCAGGCCGAGGAGCTGATGGGCAAGGCGAACCAGGTGTGCCCGTACTCCAAGGCCACCCGGGGCAACATCGACGTCACCACGTCGGCGAAGGTCTAGCGCTTGCGTGCCGTCACAACGGTCGGCGCGGCCCTGGCCACCATCGCGACCACCATCGCACTGGCTGCCGCGACGGCCCTCATCAGTGCGGTGGCACCGGCGCAGGCCCGGCCGTCGGATCCGGGCGTGGTGAATTACGCGGTGCTGCCGAAGGGTTCGGTCAGTAACATCGTCGGCGCCCAGCTGCGCTGGGAAGCGGTGTTCACCGAACCGGTGCAGGCGTTCTACGTCGACAACCCGGTGTGCAACAACTGGGCCGACATCGGGCTGCCGGAGGTCTACCTCGACCCCGATCTCGCATCGTTCAACAGCGCCCTGACCCAGACGTCGGCCACCGACCGCACCCATCTGGTCAAACAGGCCGTCGGCGTGTTCGCCACCACTGAGGCCGCCGGCCGGGCGTTCCACCGGGTGGTGGACCGGGCCGCCGGATGCGCCGGCCAGAACACCGCGATGCATCTGGACAACTTCACCACCGAGGTGTGGTCGTTCACCGCGGGACCGGCCACCGCCGCGGAGGTCGACTGGGTCAAGCAGCAGGCCGGCACCGACCGGCGGTGTTTCAACACCACCCGGTTGCGGGAGAACGTGCTGCTGCAGGCCAAGGTGTGCCAATCCGGGAACGGCGGACCGGCGGTGAACGTGCTGGCCGGGGCGATGCAGAACACGCTCGGTCAGTAGCGGCTCGACGAGGAGTCACCCGAGAGCCACCCGGAAGCCCGGAGAAGACCGGCGGGATTGTCGGACATCTGCGGGAAGATGGTTGGCAACTGCTGCCCGAGCCGCACAACCCGGGAGGACTGCGAGGACACCGCCATGACCCTGCCCGTCACGGCCGAAGCCCCTGCGACCGTCGACAGCGCCCGGCGCGCCGCGGCGCACATCGAGGCGTCCTGCCTGCGTGACGGCCCGGTCGGGCGGGTCGGGCTGGAGATCGAGGCGCACTGCTTCGACGTCGCCGACCCGGGGCGCCGGCCGGGCTGGGCGGAACTGACCGACGTCATCGCCACCGTCGGGGAGCTGCCCGGCGGCAGCGCCATCTCCGTCGAACCGGGCGGCGCGGTGGAACTGTCCGGCCCGCCGCTGGACGGGCCGGTGGCCGCGGCGACGGCGATGCTCACCGATCAGGCGGTGCTGCGGGCCGCGTTCGCCCGGGCCGGGTACGCCCTGGTGATGCTGGGCGCGGACCCGGTGCGGCAGCCGCAGCGGGTCAATCCGGGGTCCCGTTACCGGGCGATGGAGACGTTCTTCGCCGCCAGCGGCACCGCCGCCGCCGGATCGGCGATGATGACCTCGACCGCGTCGATACAGGTGAACGTCGAGGCCGGGCCGCGCACCGGATGGGCCGAGCGGATCCGGTTGGCGCACGCGCTGGGTCCGGTGATGGTCGCGATCGCCGCCAACTCGCCGCTGCTCGGCGGACGATTCTCCGGCTGGCGCAGCAGTCGCCAACGCATCTGGGGGCAACTCGACTCCGCGCGGTGCGGGCCGATCCTCGGCGGCCGCGACGGTGTCCGGACACCCGGTGAGGACTGGGCCCGGTACGCGTTGCGGGCGCCGGTCATGCTGGTCAACGGCGCCGGGGACCGGACCGCCGAACCGGTGACCGACTGGGTGCCGTTCGCCGACTGGGCGGACGGCCGCACCGCGCTGGGCGGGCGGCGGCCCACGGTGGCGGATCTGGAGTACCACCTGACCACGCTGTTCCCACCGGTGCGGCCGCGGGGCTGGCTGGAGATCCGCTACCTCGACTGTGTGCCCGACGCGCTGTGGCCGGCGGTGGTGTTCACGCTCGTCACCCTGCTCGACGATCCGTCCGCCGCCGACATCGCCGCGGAGGCCACCGAACCGGTGAGCTCGGCGTGGAGCCGGGCCGCCCGCGACGGGCTGGCCGACCGGCGGCTGTTCACCGCCGCGAACCGATGTGTGCGCACCGCGGCCGAACGCACGCCCGCCCCGCTGCTGGAATCGATGGAGCGGCTGGTGCGGTCGGTCGAGCGGGGGCGTTGTCCCGCCGACGACTTCGCGGATCTGGTGGTCCGCCGCGGCATCGGCGACGCGGTGGACCGACACGGAAGAGGTGACTGGTGACCGGGGTGGCTGTACCGCACCGGGCCGAGCTGGCCCGTCAGCTGATCGACGCCCGCAACCGCACCTTGAGGCTGGTCGACTTCGACGACGCCGAATTGCGGCGTCAGTACGACCCGTTGATGAGTCCGCTGGTGTGGGATCTGGCCCATATCGGTCAGCAGGAGGAGCTGTGGCTGCTGCGCGGTGGTGATCCGCGCCGCCCCGGGCTGCTCGAACCCGCGGTCGAACAGCTCTACGACGCGTTCGTGCACCCCCGGGCCAGCCGGGTGCACCTGCCGCTGCTGTCCCCGGCGCAGGCGCGCCGGTTCTGCGCGACGGTGCGTTCGGCGGTGCTCGACGCTCTCGACCGGTTGCCCGAGGACGCCGACACGTTCGCGTTCGGGATGGTGGTCAGCCACGAACATCAGCACGACGAGACCATGCTGCAGGCGCTCAACCTGCGGTCCGGGGAGCCGTTGCTGGGCTCCGGCACCGCGCTGCCGCCCGGGCGGCCCGGCGTGGCCGGCACCTCGGTGCTGGTGCCGGGCGGCCCGTTCGTGCTCGGCGTCGACCTTGCCGACGAGCCGTACGCGCTGGACAACGAGCGGCCCGCCCACGTCGTGGACGTGCCGGCGTTCCGGATCGGGCGAGTGCCGGTCACCAACGCCGAGTGGCGCGCGTTCATCGACGACGGCGGATACCGGCAGCGGCGGTGGTGGTCCGACGCAGGCTGGGCGTACCGCTGCGAGGCCGGGCTGACCGCTCCGCAGTTCTGGAATCCCGACGGCACCCGCACCCGGTTCGGCCATGTCGAGGACATCCCGCCCGATGAGCCGGTGCAGCACGTCACCTACTTCGAGGCCGAGGCGTACGCCGCGTGGGCCGGCGCCCGGCTGCCCACCGAGATCGAATGGGAGAAGGCCTGCGCGTGGGATCCGGCCACCGGCCGGCGCCGCCGCTACCCGTGGGGTGACGCCGCACCGACCGCGGCGCTGGCCAACCTGGGCGGCGACGCGCTGCGGCCCGCCCCGGTGGGCGCCTATCCGGCCGGCGCGTCGGCCTGCGGCGCCGAACAGATGCTCGGCGACGTGTGGGAATGGACCAGCTCACCGCTGCGGCCGTGGCCCGGTTTCACCCCGATGATCTATCAGCGGTATTCGCAACCGTTCTTCGAGGGCGCCGGCTCCGGTGACTACCGGGTGTTGCGCGGGGGATCGTGGGCGGTCGCCGCCGACATCCTGCGGCCCAGCTTCCGCAACTGGGACCACCCCATCCGGCGGCAGATCTTCGCCGGGGTCAGGCTGGCCTGGGACGTGGATCGTCAGACGGCCCGGCCCGGGCCGGTCGGGGGCTGCTGATGTGTCGGCACCTGGGCTGGCTGGGACGCCCGCGGTCGGTCGCGGAGCTGATGCTGGAACCGCCGTACGGGCTGCTGGTGCAGTCGTATGCGCCGCGCCGCCAGAAGTACGGGCTGCTCAACGCCGACGGGTGGGGGGTCGGGTTCTTCGACGACGACGGGGTGGCCCGGCGGTGGCGCAGCGCCACCCCGCTGTGGGGGGACGCCTCGTTCGCGTCGATCGCCCCGGTGCTTCGCAGCGGTTGTGTGGTGGCCGCGGTGCGGTCGGCGACCGTCGGGATGCCGATCGAGCCGTCGGCGTCGGCGCCGTTCACCGACGGGCACTGGCTGTTGTCGCACAACGGCCGGGTGGACCGCGCGGTGCTGGACACGGCCGCCGCGCGGGCCGAATCCACCGTGGACAGCGCGTTGTTGGCGGCCACGATCTTCGAGCGAGGGCTGGACCGACTCGGCGAGACCCTCCGCGACGTCGCCGCGGCCGACCCGGACGCCAGGCTGAACATCCTGGCCGGCAACGGGACCCGGCTGCTCGCCACCACGTGGGGGGACACTCTGTCGGTCCTGGCCGGCGACGACGGGGTGGTGCTGGCCAGCGAACCGTACGATGACGACCCGCGCTGGCGTGATGTGCCGGACCGGCATCTGGTGGAGGTCACCGGGGCCGGCGTCGAGATGATGGCCCTGGAAGGAACCGCGTGACCGTCACCCTGGCGAACTACCTGGCCGAGGACTCCGTCGCCGAAGCGCTGCGCAGCGACGTCCTGACCGGTCTGACCGCCACCCCGAAGTCGTTGCCGCCCAAATGGTTCTACGACTCGGTGGGCAGCGCGCTGTTCGACCGGATCACCCGGCTGCCGGAGTACTATCCGACCCGTGCGGAGGCGCAGATCCTGCGGGCGCAGGCCGGCGCCATCGCCGCGGTGTCCGGCGCCGACACCCTCGTCGAACTCGGCAGCGGCACCTCGGAGAAGACCCGGCTGCTGCTCGATGCGCTGCACACCCGGGGAGTGTTGCGGCGGTTCGTCCCGTTCGACGTCGACGCCGGGGTGCTCCGCAGCTCCGGCGCCGCGATCGCCGCCGAGTATCCCGGCGTCGACATCGACGCGGTGTGCGGGGATTTCGAACATCACCTGGACAAGATCCCGCGCGGTGGCCGGCGGCTGGTGGTGTTCCTGGGATCCACCATCGGCAATCTCACCGCGGCGCCGCGGGCCCGGTTCCTGGCGGATCTCGCCGCGACCCTGAAGCCGGGGGACAGTCTGCTGCTCGGCACCGATCTGATCAAGGACGCCGACCGGTTGGTGCGCGCCTACGACGACAGCGCCGGCGTGACCGCGGAATTCAACCGCAATGTGCTGGCGGTGATCAACCGGGAACTCGACGCCGACTTCGACCTCACCGCATTCGAACACGTCGCCCGTTGGAACGCCGGGCAGAGCCGCATCGAGATGTGGCTGCGCGCGGCCACCGCGCAGCGGGTCCGGGTGCGGGCGTTGGGGCTGACCGTCGAGTTCGGCGCCGGCGAGGAGATGCTGACCGAGGTGTCGTGCAAGTTCCATCCCGACCGGGTGGGCGAGGAGCTGGCCGCCGCCGGGCTGCGGCGCAGTCACTGGTGGACCGACCCGGACGGTGACTTCGGACTGTCGTTGGCGGTCCGGTGAGCGGTGCCGATCTGGCCGCGCGGTGGCGGTCGGCGCGGGTCGCGCCCCTCGGGCTGCACCTCGACAGTGCGGCCTGCTCGCGGCCGAGCAACGCCACCCTGGACGCCGTCGCCGACCACGCCCGGCACGAGGCGGCGGCGGGCGGTTACGTCGCCGCCGAGGCCGCCGCCCCGGTGCTGCACGCCGGCCGGGCCGCCGTCGCCCACCTGGTCGGCATGGACGCCGCCGACGTGGTGTTCACCACCGGCTCCAACCATGCGCTGGACCTGTTGTTGAGCAGCTGGCCGCAGCCGCGCAGCCTGGCCTGCCTGCCCGGGGAATTCGGTCCCAACCTGGCGATCATGGCGGCCAACGGTTTCGAGGTGCGCGCCCTGCCGGTGGATGAGATCGGCAGGGTGCGGCCGGACCGCGCCGAGCACCTGCTGCGGACCGACCCGCCGGCGCTGGTGCACCTGACGGCGCTGGCCAGCCACCGCGGCATCGCCCAGCCGGCGGCCCGCATCGCCGAACTGTGCCGGGCCTACCGGGTGCCGCTGGTGATCGACGCCGCGCAGGCCCTCGGGCACCTCGACTGCGCCGTCGGCGCCGACGCGGTGTACTCGTCGTCCCGGAAATGGCTGGCCGGGCCGCGCGGGGTCGGCGTACTGGCGATCCGGCCCGAGCTCGCCGAACGGCTGTGCCCCCGGCTGCCACCTCCGGACTGGCCGGTGGCGCGGACGTTGCGCGTGCTCGACCGGTTGGCCCACGGTGAGGCCAACATCGCCGCGCGAGTGGGGTTCTCGGTGGCCGTGGGGGAGCATCTGGCCGCCGGGCCGGCGGCGGTGCGGGCTCGGCTGGCCGAGGTGGGCCGGCAGACCCACGCCGTGCTGGCGCAGGTGCCCGGCTGGCGGGTGGTGGAACCGCCCGACGAGCCGACCGCCATCACCACCCTGGAACCCACCGCAGGGGCCGACCCGGCGGCGGTCCGCCGGACGTTGATCGAGCGCGGCATCGTGACCACCGCGGCCGAACCGGCCCGGGCCCCGTTCGAACTGCGCACCCCGGTGCTGCGGTTGTCCCCGCACATCGACACGACCACCGCCGAGCTCGAGCAGTTCGCGGCCGCGCTGGCCGACGTGACGGCGGCGCTTCGCTGAGGGTGTCCGCCGAGGGGGCCGGTCAGGCCTTGTGTGCGCTGAGCAGGAACGCCGGCAACTTGGTGCGGCCCTTCTCATCGGTGTCGAACGACTCGACCCCGGGCACGTCGGGCGGCATGTTGGCGTGGATGAACGCCGGGCGGATCTCGTCGATCTCCCAGTACTTCGACACCGCCTCGCGCAGCTCGTCCTCGTCGACCGGGTTCGGGCCCGGCCCCTGCTCCATCTCCTCCGGGAACGCGCCCTTGGCGAACACCAGCGCGAAGTAGCGGGCACCGGGCGCGGCGGCCCGATGGATACTGCGCAGATAGCCGTCCCGGGCCTGCACCGGGATGGAGTGGAACAGGGTGCTGTCGATGATGGTGTTGAACCGGCCGTCGTAGCCGCCGAAGTCCGTGATGTCGCCCTGCACGAAACTGGCGGTGGCCAGCCCGCGCTCCTGGGCGGTCCGGTTGGCCGCGGCGATCGCGGTCGGACTCAGATCGATACCCACCACGGTGTAGCCGTCGGCGGCCAGAGCCATGGAGATCTCGGCGTGGCCGCAGCCCGCGTCCAGCACATCGCTGCGGAACGCTCCGGCCCGGTGCAGCGCGGCCAGTTCCGGCTGCGGCTCACCGATGTTCCACGGGGGCGGGCCGTCGAAACCCGGTGCCTCCTGCCGGTAGACGCTGTCCCAGTCGATCGTGTCCGTCGGGTCCCCTGTGCCTGGATCCTCTGTGGCCATGGTTTCACCCTAAGCGGGGACCGCCCAGGTGTGCACGGGCTCATTGCTGTGCATTTCCTGGCAATACCGGCGCAGCATCTCGGCCAGCGCATCGGGCCGCGACAGCCCCCGCCGTTGCAGCGCCTCCACCGTGGCGACCTGCCAGCGGGCGCCGTTGCGTCCGGTCTTGGCGCGGCCCTCGATGACACCGAGATAGCGTTCCCGCACCGCGGCGGCCACGCCGCGCTGCCGCAGACCCTCGTGGGCCAGCGGCAGCAGTTCCCGCAACACCAACTCATCCGGGGTGACATCGCCGCTGCCCGGCCAGTACAGCCGCGCGTGCATCCCGTGCCGGGCGGCTTCGACGAAGTTGTGGTGCGCGGCGCCGAAGCTCATCCGGGTCCACAGCGGCCGGTCCTCCCGTGACAGCATGTGCAGACAGCCGTAGTAGAACGCCGAGTTGGCCAACATGTCCAGCACCGTCGGGCCGGCCGGCAGCACCCGGTTCTCCACCCGCAGGTGCGGTCGGCCGTTCACCACGTCGTAGACGGGGCGGTTCCAGCGGTAGATGGTGCCGTTGTGCAGCCGCAGCTCGTGCAGCTGCGGGGTGCGGCCGGCGGCCAGTTCGGCTGCCGGGTCCTCGTCGGAGAGTTCGGGCAGCAGCGACGGGAAGTACCGGACGTTCTCCTCGAACAGATCGAAGATCGAGGTGATCCACCGTTCACCGAACCAGACCCGGGGGCGCACCCCCTGCGCCTTGAGCTCATCGGGCCGGGTGTCGGTGGCCTGGGTGAACAGCTCGATGCGGGTCTCCTCCCACAACTGGTGGCCGAAGAAGTACGGCGAGTTGGCGCCCAGCGCCAGTTGCGGGGCGGCCAGCAGCTGCGCGGCGTTCCAGTTCGGGGCGAAGTCGGCGGGCGACACCTGCAGATGCAGCTGCATGCTGGTGCACGCCGACTCCGGGGCGATCGTCGCCGCCTGCAGGGTCAGCCGTTCCGGACCCTCGATGTCGATCACGATGTCCTCACCGCGGGCGGTGAAGATGGAGTCGTTGAGCGCCTGATACCGGGTGGATTCGCTCATCCATCCGGAGGTGAGGTGTTCGGGCATCAGGGTCGGCAGGATGCCGATCATCACGATGTGGGTGCCGCTCTGATTGGCCCGGGACTCGGCCACGTTGAGGCTGGCCCGCACGTCGTTCTCCAGTTCCAGGGCGGCCTGCCCCGGCAACGGCCGCGGCGGCACGTTGAATTCGATGTTGTAGGCGCCCAATTCGGTCTGATACGCCGGATCGGCGATCGAGGCCAGCACCTCGCGGTTGGTCATCGCCGGCTGGTAGTCGTCGTCGACGAGGTTGCACTCGATCTCCATGCCGATCAGCGGGCGGTCGGTCTCGAAGGTGGACTGCGCGAGCATGGTTTCGAACACGTCGAGGCACAGTTGCACTTTGCGCCGGTACTCGCGGCGTTGTGCGCGGCTGAAGTCGCCGCCCTTCACCTCTTCGCCCACACCGCCGATGGAACAGGGTCGGTGACGTCCGCGCAAGTAACCGGCGGCAGGCGCGCTGCCCGATGCCGCGCGAACGTGCATTCCGTGCGGAAAATCGGCCCGCCGACCGCAGCAGCCGCACGTTCGACGTTCGGTCACTGCGCATACTGGCCGGGTGAGGCCATCACCGGAGACAGACCTGGACCAGGGCGGGCTGGAACAGGTTTCGACCGTCGACCGGGTGGCCGCGCTGACCGGGGTGCGGGCCGTCGCCGCGCTGTCGGTGATGGGCACCCACGCCGCCTACGGCACCGGCACCTACAACCACGGCTACGTCGGGCTGATCTTCGCTCGGATGGACATCGGCGTGGCGGTGTTCTTCGTGCTGTCGGGGTTTCTGTTGTTCCGGCCCTGGGTGCGCGCCGCCGCCGACGGCACCGCGGCGCCGTCGGTGCGCCGGTACGCCCGTAACCGGGTGCGCCGCATCATGCCGGCCTACGTGGTGACGGTGCTGGCCGCCTACGGCATCTACGCGGTCCGCGAACTCGAACCGAATCCGGGCCACACCTGGGTGGGGTTGCTGCGCAACCTGACGTTGACCCAGATCTACAGCGACGACTATCTGACGGCCTACGCGCATCAGGGGCTCACCCAGATGTGGAGCCTGGCGGTGGAGGTGGCGTTCTACGCGGCGCTGCCGGTGCTGGCCTGGCTGCTGCTGGTGGTGCTGGCGCGGCGACGGTGGCGGCCGGTGCCGCTGCTGACCGGGTTGGGTGTGCTCGCGGTGGTCAGCCCACTGTGGGTGGTGGTGTTGCATCGCACCGACTGGTTACCGCTGGGGGCGGGATTCTGGTTGCCGCACTACCTGATCTGGTTCGTCGGCGGCATGGTGCTGGCGGTGCTGCAGGCGCAGGGGGTGCGCGCCTATGCGGCCGCCACCGTCCCGGTCGCGGTGGCGGCCTACCTGATCGTCGCCACCCCGATCGCCGGGGACACCGGCGCCCCGGTGCTGAATCTCGGCCAGGACCTGGCCAAGGTGATGTTCTACGCGGTGATCGCCACGCTGGTGGTGGCGCCGCCGGCGCTGGGGAACCGGGGGTGGTACACGCGGATGCTGGGCAGCCGGCCGATGGTGTGGCTCGGCGAGATCTCCTACGAGATCTTCCTGGTGCATGTCATCGTGATGGAGATCGCGATGGTGTCGGTGCTGCGCTGGCCGGTCTACACCGGGTCGGTGCTGGGACTGTTCGCGACCACGCTGGCGCTGACCATCCCGGTGGCCTGGCTGCTGCACCGGTTCACCCGGCCGCCGATCCGGCCCGCCGTGCCCGCACGATCTGCGGACCGAACAGACCGCCGCTGAACGACACCCGCACCGGCGGGTCGGCGTATTCGGCCAACGCCCGGAACGCCGACCGGCTGTAGGTGCGCAGCGAGCTGATCACCCCGTCGTGGATGAACGGCACGAACGGGGCCAACGGCAGCATCGTCGCCAACCGCGCCAGATGCAGCGGGGACGGCGGGCGGGGCAGATCGATCACCAGCAGGGTGTCGGCCACCCGGGTGCCCTCGGCCAGCGCCGCCGCCGCGGCCGCCGGCGGCAGGTGGTGAAACGACAACGCGAACACCGCCAGGTTGAACCGACCGTCGCCGGCGTCGATCGCGGTGGCGTCGAGTTGCCGGACCGTCGCCCGCGGATGCGATCCCAGATCGGAGTCGGCCAGCCGCGCCACCGTCCGGGCGTCGAGGTCGGTGACGGTGACGTGCGCGGTGGGATGCTGCTCCAGCAGGTGGCGGGACAATTCGCCGTGGCCGGCGCCGAGTTCGAGAATGCGTGGATCGGGCACGTCGGCGACCTCGTCGAGCACCAGGTGCGCGAACCGCTGGTGATGGCCGAACAGCTCGCCGACCCGCTGCAGGGTGTCGACCACGCTGCGCTTGACCGACTCGTCGACGTCCTCGCGGTCGAGGTATTCGGGGCGGTCGGTCTGTAGCAGCCGGTCCAGGCAGGACGCGTCCGGCCCGCCGCGCGGCATGCGGTCAATGTCGACGTTCGGGCCGGACATATGCACCATCATGGCGGGTGCGCGTCGTCAACACCGTCCGAGAGGAGCCCGAGTGGCCGAATTCGTAGCCGCGATCGATCAGGGGACCACCAGCACCCGCTGCATGATCTTCGACCACGCCGGCACCGAGGTGGGCCGCCACCAGCTCGAACACCAGCAGATCATGCCGCAGGCCGGCTGGGTGGAACACAACCCGATCGAGATCTGGGAGCGCACCTCCGCGGTGATCATGTCGGCGCTGAACGAGACGCGGTTGTCGGCCACCGATCTGGCCGCGCTGGGGGTGACCAATCAGCGTGAGACCACCCTGGTGTGGAACAAGCGCACCGGCCGCCCGTACTACAACGCGATCGTGTGGCAGGACACCCGCACCGACCGGATCGCCAGCGCGCTGGAGCGCGACGGCCGTGGTGAGGTGATCCGGCAGAAGGCCGGCCTGCCGCCGGCGACCTACTTCTCCGGCGGCAAGTTGCAGTGGATGCTGGAGAACGTCGACGGGCTGCGGGCCGACGCCGAGAAGGGGGAGGCGCTGTTCGGCACCCCCGACACCTGGCTGGTGTGGAACCTGACCGGCGGGGTGCGCGGCGGCCGGCACATCACCGACGTCACCAACGCCAGCCGCACCATGCTGATGAACCTGGAGACGCTGGACTGGGACGATGAGTTGTTGTCCTTCTTCGGGATTCCGCGTGCCATGCTGCCCGAGATCAAACCGTCGTCGTATCCGCAGTCCTACGGCATCACCCTGGACGACGGCCCGGTGGCCGGTCAGGTGCCGTTGACCGGGATCCTCGGCGATCAGCAGGCGGCGATGGTCGGACAGGTGTGCCTGTCTGCCGGGGAGGCCAAGAACACTTATGGCACCGGTAATTTCCTGCTGCTGAACACCGGGGAGAACATCGTCCGGTCCAAGAACGGGCTGATCACCACGGTGTGCTACCAGTTCACCGGCGCCGACGGCCGGCCGGCCGAACCCGTTTACGCCCTTGAGGGTTCGATCGCTGTCACGGGTGCGGCGGTGCAGTGGCTGCGGGACCAGCTGGGCATCATCAGCGGCGCCGCACAGAGCGAGTCGCTGGCGCGGCAGGTGCCCGACAACGGCGGGGTGTACTTCGTGCCGGCGTTCTCCGGGCTGTTCGCGCCGTACTGGCGCTCGGACGCCCGCGGGGCGATCGTCGGGTTGTCGCGGTTCAACACCAACGCCCACATCGCCCGCGCGACGCTGGAGGCGATCTGCTACCAGAGCCGCGACGTCGTCGACGCGATGGTGGCCGACTCCGGGGTGCGGATGGAGTCGCTGAAGGTGGACGGCGGCATCACCGCCAACGAGCTGTGCATGCAGATCCAGGCCGATGTGCTCGGCGTCGACGTGATCAAACCGGTGGTGTCGGAGACCACCGCGCTGGGCGCGGCGTATGCGGCCGGGCTGGCGGTCGGGTTCTGGGAGGACGCTGACGATCTGCGGACCAACTGGCAGGAGGGCAGGCGGTGGACCCCGCAGTGGACCGACGAGCAGCGCGAGGCCGGTTACCGGGGGTGGAAGAAAGCCGTTCAACGCACCCTGGACTGGGTCGACGTCGGGTGATTTCGGCGTGCCGGCGGTCGCTCAGCGATCGTGAGCACGCCGAAATCACAACTAGCTCGGCGGTACGAACCCGCCGGGGGACGGATCCGGCGGCTGCTGCGCCGGCTGCTGCGGTGGTTGGTACTGCGGCTGATACGGCGGCTGGTACGGCGGGGCGGGATATGCCGGATGGCCGGGCTGCTGGGGCGGGTACCAGACCGGCGCTGCGGGCACCGCCGCCTGCGGGCGCAACCGGGCCAGCTCCCGACGGTGCCGCTCGGCGACCACCGCGGCCAGCAGATGGTGCGGCGGGGTGCCCGGCGGCGGTGGCGGGGAGATCCGCGGAGCCAGGTCGGCGGCGATCCGGTACGCCATCTCATCGCGCACCGCGGGCTCCAACTGCGGTGCCCGCGAGAGGTATTGCCGCGCCAGATTGAACTGGTCGGCGCTCAGCCCGGACAACTCCAGGGTGGCCGCCCACCCGGCCAGCTGGGGCGGCATCGGGGGCGGCGGTGTCTGCCGGGGCGCCCGTTCGCTGATCACCACGGTGCCGGCGAAGTAGTCCCCGATGCGTTTGCCCCGCGGCGAGATCAGGCTGCACAGCACCGCCGGGCCGCCCATGAACATCCAGATCTCGATCACCGACGACAACGCCCGGAACAGCGCCTGCCGGAAGCGTTCCGGGCCACCGTCGTCGGACACCACCCGCAGCCCCATCGCCATCTTGCCCGGCGTGCGCCCGCGGGTGGCCATCTCGAACACCAGCGGATAACCGACCAGCGTCAGCACGGTGAACACGATCAGCACCGCCGCGCTCAGCGCGTCGTCGAAGGAGGCCAGCGCCACCGCCCACAACATCAGGCCCAGCACGTACAGGGTGAAGATCGCCGCGGCGTCGATCAGCGCCGACACCGCCCGCACCGGCAACTGGGCGATCTGAACATCCAGGACGACGGCGTCTCCGGTGACGACCGTCTCGGGCTGCATGGCCATAGCGCACAACGCTACTAGGATCGGCCGGGTGGATGTCGACGCCTTCGTGCTGGCCCACCGCCCCACCTGGGACCGCCTCGAGGAATTGGTGAAACGGCGGCGACGGCTCTCCGGCGCGGAGGTCGACGAACTGGTCGACCTGTATCAGCGGGTGTCGACCCATCTGTCGATGGTGCGGTCGGCCACCAACGATCCGGTGCTGGTCGGCCGGTTGTCGAGCCTGGTGGCCCGGGCGCGGTCGGCGGTGACCGGCGCGCACGCCCCGCTGTGGAGCGAGTTCACCCGGTTCTGGACGGTGTCCTTCCCGGTCGTGGCCTACCGCGCCGGGCGGTGGTGGCTGGGCTCGGCCATCGCCTTCCTGTTCGTCGCCGCGCTGGTGGCGCTGTGGGTGGCCGGTTCGCCGGAGGTCCGCGCCGCGGTGGGCACCCCCGCGGAGATCGAACAACTGGTCGATCACGACTTCGCGGCCTATTACAGCGAGAACCCCGCGGCGTCGTTCGGATTCCGGGTGTGGGTGAACAACTCCTGGGTGGCCGCACAGTGCATCGTGTTCGCGGTGCTGCTGGGCATCCCGATCCCGTACGTGCTGTTCCAGAACGCCGCCAACGTGGGATTGTCGGCCGGTCTGATGTTCGACGCGGGTAAGGGTGATGTGTTCCTGGGGCTGATCACCCCGCACGGCCTGCTGGAGCTGACCGCGGTGTTCCTGGCGGCGGCGGTGGGGATGCGGCTGGGCTGGTCGGTGATCGCGCCGGGGGACCGTCCCCGCACCCAGGTGCTGGCCGAACAGGGCCGGGCGGTGATGTCGGTCGCCATCGGGCTGGTCGCGGTGTTGGCGGTGGCCGGGCTGATCGAGGCGCTGGTGACGCCGTCGCCGCTGCCCACCGCCGTCCGCATCGGCATCGGGATCATCGCCGAGGCCGGATTTCTGGCCTACATCGTGTATTTCGGGCGCCGCGCGGCGCGGGCGGGGGAGAGCGGCGACATCGCCGACGCCCCCGATGTCGTCCCGGCGGGCTGATGGGCCGGCGGCTCAGAGCCGGCCGGCGGCCTTGATCGCCAGATAGTGGTCGGCCAGGGCGGGGGCCAGCTCCTCCGGCGGCGCGTCCACCACTTCGACGCCGTGCCGGCGCAGCCGCATCGCGATGGCCCGCCGCTCGTTGCGTGACCGTTCGGCCGATGCGGCGTCATAGACCTGCGCCGCATCGGCCCGGCCGGCCGCGAGTTGGTCGACCCGGGGATCGGCCACCGCGGCCAGCAGCACCTTGTGCCGGGCGGTCAGCTGCGGCAGCACCCCCATCAGGCCCTCATCGAGTGCGCTGGCGTTGAGGTCGGTGAGCAGCACCACCAGCGCCCGGCGCCGCACCCGCCGCTGCACCTCAGCCACCAGCGCCGAGGCGTCGGATTCCACCAGCGCCGGTTGCAGCGGCGCCATCGCGTCGACCAGTCTGGCCAGCAGTTCGGTGCGCGGCGCGTTGAACACCGCGGCCCGCAGTTCCCGGTCGTGCGCCAGGAAGTCCACCCGGTCGCCGGCGCGGGACGCCAACGCCGCCAACAGCAGCGCGGCGTCCATCGACCAGTCCAGCCGGGGCCAGCCGCCCGGTTCGGAGCCGGTCGGGTCGACCCCCACCCGGCCCGCCGAGGTGCGGCCGGTGTCCAATGCGATGACGACCCGCTGATCGCGTTCCGGCCGCCAGGTGCGCACCACCACGTCGTCCTTGCGGGCGGTGGCGCGCCAGTCGATGGACCGCACATCGTCACCGACGACGTACTCGCGCAGCGAGTCGAACTCGGTGCCCTGACCGCGGATCAGCACCGGCACCGCACCCTCGAGGTCCCGCAGCCGGGCCAGGCGGGCCGGAAGATGCTTGCGGGACAGGAACGGCGGCAGCACCCGCACCCGGCCGGGCACCCGGTGCGACCGCTGCCGACCGGCCAGACCGGCCGGACCCAACGTCCGCACCGTCACCAGCGCCGAGTGTTGATCACCCCGCCGGGTCGGCCGCAGCGTGGTGCGCAGTCGCACCCGCTGCCCGGGATCGAGGTGCAGCGCATGCAGCCGCGGTTCGGCCCGGGCGCTGGGCGGCCAGGCGTCGCGCAGTCGGCCGCGCAGCCGGCGCCCTCCGCCGTTGGCGACCTCCAGCAGGGCGTCCACCGACTGGCCCAACCGTGCAGTGCTCTCCCCGGAGCGGCTGAACAGCAGCTGCCGCGGGTTGGCCGCAAGGGCGGCGTCCACCACCACCGCCACCACCAGCAGGCTCAGGAGGGCAGCGAAAGCCATTGCAGGCCAAGGCGACACCGCGATCGGCAGGATCGCGACCGCGGCGACCAGGGCAGTTCGGCCGGTGACGATCATCGTCCCACCGTCAGCGCGGGACCGGGACGGCCGCCAGGATGGCCTCGAGCACGGTGTCGGTGTTGGCCCCCTCCAGTTCGGCCTCCGGCCGCAACATCACCCGGTGCCGCAGGGTGGGCCGCGCCATGGCCTTCACATCGTCGGGGGTGACGTAGTCGCGCCCGGACAGCCACGCCCAGGACCGGGCCGTGGCCAGCAGCGCGGTGGTGCCGCGCGGCGACACCCCCAGCTGCAGCGCCGGGGACTGCCGGGTGGCGGCCGCGATGTCGACGATGTAACCCAGCACCTCGTCGGCCACCCGCACCTGACGCACCGCCTCCCGCCCGGCCGCCAGTTCGGCGGGGCCGGCCACCGGCCGCACCACCGACAGATCGCGGGGATCGAAGCCCTGCGCATGCCGGCTGAGGATCGCGATCTCCTGATCGCGGGGAGGCAGCGGGACGTTCAGCTTCAGCAGGAAACGGTCGAGCTGCGCCTCGGGCAGCTGATAGGTGCCCTCGTACTCGATCGGGTTCTGGGTGGCGGCGACGATGAACGGATCCGGCAGCGGACGCGCCTCCCCCTCGACACTGACCTGCCGTTCCTCCATCGCCTCCAACAACGCCGCCTGCGTCTTCGGCGGTGTGCGGTTGATCTCGTCGGCCAGCAGCAGATTGGTGAACACCGGCCCGGGCCGGAACTCGAACCGGGCGGTCTTGGCGTCGTACACCAGCGATCCGGTGACGTCGCCGGGCATCAGGTCCGGGGTGAACTGGACCCGTTTGAAATCCAGCTGCAGCGCCGCCGCCAGGGTGCGGATCAACAGCGTCTTGGCGACCCCGGGGACACCTTCGAGCAGCACGTGTCCCCGGCACAGCAGGGCGATCACCAGACCGCTGACCACGGCGTCCTGGCCGACGACCACCTTGGCGATCTCCTGCCGCAGGGCCAGCAACGCGTTGCGGGCGGCGTTGTGGTCGCCGGGAGCAGACGCGCCGGAAGGGGGCGGAGTGGGCACCGACTGCGGTGGGGGCTGCGTCACGATTGTGCGACCTGCCTTTCGATGTCGTCGAGTTCGTGGGCGAGGGTGACCAGGTCGGCGTCGGTGGCCGGAACCGGTCCGTACAGAACATGGTTCACCGCGGCGGGGTCGCGGCCGGAGCGGGCGGCCACCGCCAGGGTGACCTCGGACGGGGTGGCGGACGTCTGCAAGCCCAGCCGGGACACCAGGCGCTGCACGGCGCCGGTGCGCAGCGCTTCGGCGGCCCGGTCGCGGGCGCGGCGCGACCGGTACAACCGGCCCCGGCCCTCCACCGTCTCCGAGGCGCGCACCACCACCGGAAGTGGTTCGGTGACCAGCGGTCCGAGCCGGCGGCCCTGCCACCACGCCAGCAACACCACCACGACGATCAGCTGCCACACGATCCAGCCGACGTGTTCCGGAATCAGATCGGAGAGCGCCGCATCCCCGGTGGATTCGGCCGGCGGTTGTTGCGGCGCGAACCACACCACCCGGGGCTGGGTGCCGGCCAGGTTCAGCGCCAACGCGGCGTTGCCGCCGTCGGCCAGGGCGCCGTTGGACATGAAGCCGCTGCTGCCGACCACCGTGGTGACCCGGTCACCGTCGGTGAAACGCACCACCGCGCCGTCGTAGCAGCGGGTCAGGTCGACATCGGAATCGTCGGCGGCGGTGAAGGTCTCGGCGATCCCGAAGTTCACGTCCCCGGCGCGGGTGGCCTCGCGCATATCGCAGTCCGGTGTCCCGCCGAAGGTGAGCAGACCGTCGGTCCGGATCTGGGGTGCGAGGATCTCGCGGGCACGTGCGGACGGGGCGATGAGCAGCCGGTCGCCGGGCAGGCCGTCGAGGCGGCGCAGCTGATCTTCGTCGAGGTAGAACAACTGGGCCAGCACCAGCAGGGTGTCCGGACGGGCGGCGTCGACGACCTCGTCGACGGTTCCGGCGGTCACCACCTCGACCCCCTGCTCGTCCAGCAGGGTCACCAGCGCGTGCGCACCCTCGGGAGTGGTGGCCTCCGGATCCATCCGGCCGCCGGACTGCGGTGGGCTCAGCAGGACCCCGAGCACCGCGACCACGGCGAGGACCGACACGACCAGAACCACCCAACGGGCGGTGCGCCACCGCTCCCGCAGGGTCGGCCCGACCGCGGTGGAAGGCCGGCTCATCGCAGCTCCGCCCATCCACTGCCGGCCGGCGCGGCTGCCGTCGGTGTCCCGACCGGGGGCCGGTTGCGGATCCGCTCGTCGAGGTCGGCGATCATCCGGTACGCCGCTTCGGTGCCCGCCCGGTCGCCATAGGTGACGTCGTTGAACACCTCGGCGGCACGGCGCATCTCGCCGGCGAGGTGGGGGAGCAGGACGCCGGTGTCGCGGGCCAGTTCGGTGGCGGTGCGTCCGGCGACCGGGGTGAGCACTCCGGTCTCCTCGAGCTGGCGGGCCACCGCGCGGAGCCGGTGCCGGATGGCCGTAGCCCAATCTCCAGCTGCGGCAGCCTGTTCGGCGGTGGCGCGGTGTCGGGCGGCGGTGAGTTCCCGGGTGTCGAACAGTGCGGGCTCGGTCCGGCCGGTGCGTATGGCGCGGCGGGCCACCCGGACCGTGATCACGATCGCCGCGGCGACCAGAAGGAACAGCACGCTGAGGGTGAACCAGCCGCCCGGCAGTGACGCACCCTCCATCGCGATCCGGTACAGCAGCTGGTCGAGCCAGTCGCTCAACCGTTCCAGCAGAGACGGGCCGGAGTAGATCGGTTTGGCCAGTTCGGCTTCCGCGGCGTCCCGGGCGGTGTCGCGTTCGATGTCTATGGTCGGCACGTCAGGTCGGTTCGGTGTCGGGGGTCATCGTGGGTGGTGCGCCGCCCACGGCGTGGTCGGTCGGGGCAGCCACAGCTGGTCGGTGGATTCGGCATGTGCCGGGCCGGCCGTCGCGCCGGTCTGCAGGACCAGGTCGAACGCTTCGGCGCGGATCCTGCGGTCGGCGTAGAGCAGCACGATCACACCGGCGTTGAACGGTGTGGTGATGATCTGGCCCACCGCACCGCCGATCGCGATCAGGGTCAGCGAGATGATCGCCAGCGCCGACGAGTCGGCGCCCAGCCCGAACAATCCGCCGGCGACGCTGAACGGCACCGCCACCGCGACCGAGATCACCCCGGCGACCAGCCAGGCCAGCAGCCGGATGCCGAACACCCGCCAGAACGAATTCCTGACCAGACCGAATGAGCGGGCTATCGCGGCGAACACACCGAGGCGTTCCAGCACGATCACCGGTGGACCGAAACTGAGCACGGTGGCCAGGTAGGCCAGCAGCGCCACGGTGCCCAGGAACAGCAGCACGATCAGGGCCCCGGCGCCCGCTCCGCCGGCCGCGGCGAGCGCGGCACCCATGACGACGGCCAGCACGACGATGACGACCACGGCGAGCAGCTCCAGCACGCTGAACCCGATCAATGCCCACAGCCGGCCCCGCAACCGTTCCCAGGCCTCCGAGATCGTGATGCCGGCGCCGAAGACCGCACGCCCGATCACCACGGTGAGCATGCCGCTGAGCACCAGCAGCGCCAGCGTGTTGGCGACCGCGGTGGTGACGCTGGCCAGATCGGCCCAGGACAGCCCGACGGTCGACACATCGTCACCCCGCACGCTCGACACGAGATCACCGGTGGCGGCCAGCGACCCGATCTGCAGGACGAGTGCGAGCAGTTGCGCGACCACCACGACGATCGCCGTCAACCCCAGCGTCGCCTTGGGATTGGTGCGGATGTAGGCCACCGCGCCGTTGAAGATGTCCGACAGCGTCAGCGGACGCAACGGAATCACGCCGGGCTTCAGAGCGGTCTGGCGCATCGGCGCCATCGGGTTCACCGGGATGGGTGGGGGCGCACCCCATCCGGGCGGATATCCCGGCGGATAGCCGGGTGGTGGGTCGGCAGGCGGGTAGCTCCCGGGAGGTCCGTATCCCGGGGTGTCATAGGCCGGCGGTCCGTAACTCGGTGCCGGGTAGGCCGGCGGTCCGTAACCCGGTGCCGGGTAGGCCGGCGGCGGACCGGCCGGCGGTGGACCCGGCGGCGGGTCGGGCGGTGGATACCCGCCGGCGTCGTTGCTCATGGCGTCCATCCTCGCGATCACGATCGAAATTGACAACGCACACGGGCGCGCGTCGCGGACTCGGACAGTAGCGTTGCACCATGGCGGAACTCAAAGAACGGATCCGCGCAGACCTGACCGCCGCGATGAAGTCGCGGGACCGGCTGCGCACGGCCACGCTACGGATGGTGCTGGCGGCGATCCAGGCCGAGGAGGTGGCGGGTAAGACCCAGCGCGAGTTGTCCGACGAGGACGTGATCAAGGTGCTGGCCCGCGAGTCCCGCCGGCGCAGCGAGGCCGCGGAGATCTACACCCAGAGCGGGCGCGGCGAGCTGGCCGCGACCGAACACGCCGAGATGCGGGTCATCGACGAATACCTGCCGCCTCCACTGACCGAAGCCGAGCTGGCCGATGTGGTGGACACCGCCATCGCCCAGGTCGCCGAGGAACTCGGGGAACGGCCCGGCAAGCGGCAGATGGGTCAGGTGATGAAGGCCGCGACCGCGATCGCGGCAGGCAAGGTGGACGGCGCCCGGCTCGCGGAGGCGGTCAAGGCCCGGTTGTAGCCGTTTGTCCGGGCCGGCCGCGGGGCACCCAGGGGCCATGACCCGTTTTGGTTACACCCTGCTGACCGAACAGAGCGGACCGAAGGATCTGATCCGCTACGCGGTGGCGGCGGAGCGGGCCGGGTTCGATTTCGAACTGTGCAGCGACCACTACTCCCCATGGCTGGCCGCACAGGGCCACGCCCCGTACGCCTGGAGTGTGCTCGGCGCCGTCGCGCACGCCACCGACCGGGTGGAGTTGCTGACCTTCATCACCTGCCCGACGATGCGGTACCACCCGGCCGTCGTCGCCCAGAAGGCCGCGACACTGCAGATCCTGGCCGACGGGCGGTTCACTCTCGGCCTCGGCAGCGGGGAGAACCTCAACGAGCACGTCGTCGGCCGGCGATGGCCGACGGTGGCGCGGCGGCACGACATGCTGCGTGAGGCCATCACCATCATCCGCGGGCTGTTCAGCGGTGAGGTCGTGGACTGGAAGGGTGAATACTTCGAGGTCGATTCGGCCCGGCTGTGGGACATCCCGGAAGTGCCGGTCGCGATCGCGGTCGCGGTGTCCGGCGACCGTTCGGTGGAGATGTTCGCCCCGATCGCCGACCACCTGGTGACCACCGAACCCGACGCCGGCCTGGTCGGGTCCTGGCATCACCTGCGCCGCGCCACCGGGCTACCGGTCGAGACGCGGGTGTTCGGGCAGGTGCCGATCTGCTGGGACCCGGACCGCGACGCCGCCGTCGAGCGGGCCCACGAGCAGTTCCGGTGGTTCGCCGGCGGCTGGGCGGTGAACTCGGATCTGCCGACCACCGCCGGATTCGCCGGGGCGACGCAGTTCGTCCGGCCCGAGGACACCGCCGCGGCCATCGCGTGCGGACCGGATCTGGACGCCATCGTCGAGGCGGTGCGCGCCTACTGGGACGCCGGGTTCACCGACATCGGTTTGATCCAGATCGGCGACGAGAACCAGGACCTGTTCCTGGAGAAGGCCGCGGAAGCGTTGCTGGACAAGTTGCGTGCCGCGGCTCCCCGGTGAACCGCGAATCCGCTCGGTTCACCCGAAAGGAAAGGATGAGGATGCCCAAGGGTAAGGGTATTTACGACGAGGAGAACGCCCCGAAGGACGAGCCGAAGGGCGGCCGCCCAGGCCCGACCGATCAGGGCCGCGAAGGTGGGATGGCCACCCGGGAACAGGCCCCTGACGTGGTCGAGAGCGGGGAGGAACCCACCGCCTGACGACCCCTCCGGATCATCGGCCGGATCACTCGGCTGAGCGGCCTTCGCGGCTGCGCCGGTAGGCGGCCCGCCGGAAATCGGCCAACCACCCGGGCAACAACTGCACCCCCGGCGCGGTGTTGAGGACGGGGTCGAACGACACCTCGCGCCCGGTGATCAGGTCGTGCAGGGTGAGCTGGGCCAGCGGGCGGAACCGGCCGGTGCCGGCCGCCTGCTCGATGTCGAACACCATGCCGCCGTCGGCGATGCGTTCGGCGACCGCGTCCAGCGACAGACCGGGTTGCTCGAAGACGGACGCCACCCGGCCGCGGAGCCACCAGGTGCCACCCGCGTAGCGGACCGGCATCAGGCTCGACGTCGTCACCCCGGTCCAGCCGATCGCCGGGAGCAGCAGCCGGCCCAGCGGGCCGCCCGTGGTGGACGCCAACAGCACGTCCCACGGCGTGCCCGGCGGCGGGTGCGGGGGCATCCGCCAGGCCAGGCCGACGATGTCGGGGACCGACCCCGGCAGGCCGATGCCCTTCGACACCCGGCCGATGACCTCGCCGGACACCATCGGCAGACCGTCACCCGGCGCGGCGAGCCGCTCGAGGGTTCCGCCGGCCAGCACCCCGGCCGGATGGAACAGGCGGCGGTGCCGGATCGCGGACCCCAACCGGACGGGTAGGGCGGCAAGGTCAGAGGCACTCATGTGTCTCAGGTGCCCGGGCCCGCCGGTCGGCAAACGTCGCGGCGCGTTTCAACCGCGGTCAAACAGGGCATCAGTTCCCGCGTAGCTCGATGATGAGCTTGCTGGACCGTCGAAAGGCCGATGTGACAACCGCATACACCGATGTCCGCGACGCTTTGGATACCGCCGGCCGGTCCGGCGGTATCTCCGCCCCACCGGGCGTGTACGCCCCGCAGGAGGACTCCCGGCTGCTCGTCGATGTGCTGGACCGAACCGGGCTGGCCGTCGACCGTCGAGTCGTCGATCTGTGCACCGGAAGCGGTGTGGTGGCGATCAACGCCGCCAGGCAGGGAGCGTTCCACGTCAGCGCCTTCGACATCTGCCACCGCGCGGTGCGCTGCGCCCGGGCGAACGCACTGTCCGCCGGTGTGGACGTCGACGTCCGGCTGGGCTCGTGGGCCCGCGCGGTGGAGTTCGGGCCGTACGACACCGTGGTGTGCAATCCGCCGTACGTGCCGCACGGCGGGGACGACGACACCGACCGGATTCCCCCGCACGCCGGCCCGCCGCAGGCCTGGAACGCCGGCCAGAACGGCCGGATGGTGCTCGATCCGCTGTGTGCCGCCGCGCCGGCCCTGCTGGCCGACGGCGGATCGCTGCTGGTGGTGCACTCGGAGTTCTCCGGAGTCGACCAGAGCCTGGCCGCGCTGCGCACCGGCGGGCTGAACGCCGAAGTCATTGCCGAGCAGTGGATTCCCTTCGGCCCGGTGCTCACCGCCCGGGCCGCGTTCCTGGAACGTCTCGGCATGCTCGATCCCGGGCGTCGGGAGGAACAACTCGTGGTGATCCGGGCGGACAAGCCGTGACCGCTCGCGAGGCCCGCATCGTGCGGGTGGTGCCCAACGGACCGATCCTGGTGGAGGGCCCGGTGTGCATCGAGCTGCCCGACGGCGCGGTGGTCGAGTCCGACCGGTTCATGGTCGCGATCTGCACGTGCCGGCGCAGCAAGAACTATCCGCTGTGCGACACCAGCCACCGCCGTCGGCAGAAACCGCCCGCCGACAGCTCGGCTCAGAACGCGGTGCCCCAGAACGCGGTGTCCCAGAGCGCGGCGACCCAGAACTGACGTAACTCAGTGACGTAGCGAGCTGCGGCCGGCGTTCCAGCACGCCATCAAATGCCCGGCAAGCCGGTCCTCGACCACCGCATGCGCGCGGATCCCGAACACCACATCGCGGTCCAGCCGCGGCTCCCGCGCCACCAGATCCCCGACCACGTCGGTGCGCACCACCTGCTCGTGCACGGCGTCCGCCTCGACGTGTTCGGCGTAGAACGCGATACACGCCTCGGGTGCGCCGAGCCGCTGCAATGCCTGGACCAGCCGGCGGGACCCCGGCGACGAGGTGATCTCGGTGGAGGCGAAATGCCCGACCGCCGCGCCGCGGAACTCCCGGTGCAACCCGAACAACGACATCAGGTTGACCGTGGCCAAGGTGTCGGCGCCGACGGCGTCGATGTAGCCCAGGTAGGTGGTGTCCAGGCCGGCGGCCTCGAGCAGATCGGCGTACAACTCCTGATGCACCCGCGGGCCGCGGCCGCCGCCGTACTCGTCGAACTCCACGGCGACGAACGACGCCTTGGCCTGCCCGATCAGCCGGGGGATCGCGAACGCGTGCGGATCGGCCTCCTTGAGGTGATACAGCGAGCGGTGAATGAAGTACTCCCGCATCTGCTCCCACGTGCCGGAGTCGCGCAGGTGGTACGACGGGCCGGTCGCATCGGGATGGCCGTCGACCGGTTCGCGGGCCAGCCGCTCCATCTCGTCGGCGGCGGTGACGTCCGATTCGATCGGCCCGACGTCGCGACGCACCGCGGCCAGGAACGCGTCCTCGAGCTGACCGCGCAGGTGCAGCAGCGCCGGATTCCACTCCCAACGCGGGTCCACGCCGGCGAAGCCGCGGTAGTGCAACTCGTAGCAGGTGTAGAGCGCCAGCTGCAGATCCAGCCCGTACGGGTCGGCGTCGCCGATCGGCGCGTCGATGCGGATCAACGTGCGGCGGGGCGGACGTTCGGCCAGCACGTTGATCACCGCTGCGGACAACGGCCCGACCGCGGTCGGCAGGCGGGGTTCGGCGAACTTCCGGGGGGCCGCGGACGTCGAGGGCAAAGAAGGCACGGTCACGGCCTCTATCGTTCCCCACCTCGACGTTCGTCAAACGCTTTTGACGGTCCCGCAACGTCGGGGAAGGTCCGCGCCGAGTGCATCCGCCGCCGCGAGTGTGTCGGTGCTGTCGCGACCGTGTGGGTGGTGCGCCGGATGTGTGGCGGCTGTGCTGAGGGTGCGGCCACCGGGCCTATTCGGCCGATTCTCGACAGCCGGGACACCGTCACGTCAGCCGGCGGACATTCATCGCAGCCACAGCACACTCACATGCGGCTGCGACTGTTGCGACCGGTGCCACTGAAACCGCATGAAAACCACATGAAAACGAAAAACCCGCTCCCGCCTGGGTTACCAGGCCGAGGAGCGGGCCTCTCGTGAAATCACCGAGTCGGGGTGGCGGGATTTGAACCCACGACCTCTTCGTCCCGAACGAAGCGCGCTACCAAGCTGCGCCACACCCCGATGAAGCTATGACAGGGTATCGCACCGCTGCGGCGGGAAGCCAAACGGGTTTCCCCTCACCCCGTCGAAGTCTCGGAGAAGCCCCCGGAGAAGTCCCGGAGAAGTACCGAGAAGCCGGGAAGAAACCGGCGCCGCCCGACGTTGAGCCACGTGATCGCAGCTGGCCTGACGCATGCGGGAAGGGAGGCGTCGGGGATGACAACATTGGGAGCCGCCCTCTACATCGGATTCTTCGTCGCAGCGGCGCTGTGGCTGTATCTGACCGGGGATCACGGCCAGCGGCCGGACCGCTCGAACTCGTCTAGCACCGCATCGGCCGCCGACACGTCGAGGCCCTGCTTGGTGAGCCACTCGTCGTTGAAGTAGGTGTCGTGATAGCGGTCGCCGCTGTCGGCCAGCAACGTCACCACCGAACCACGGCGCCCCTCGGCCACCATCTCGGCCAGCAGGGTGAACGCACCCCACAGATGGGTGCCGGTCGACGGTCCCACCCGGCGGCCCAGCACGCGGCTGGCATGGTGCGCCGCGGCGACCGACGCGGCGTCGGGCACCGCGATCATCCGGTCGACCACCCCGGGCAGGAACGACGGTTCCACCCGCTGCCGGCCGATGCCCTCGATCCGCGACGACTCGGTGGTGACCACATCGTCGAGGCCCTGCGCATACGCCGGGAAGAATGCGGAGTTCTCCGGGTCGACCACACACAACCGGGTGTCGTGACAGCGGTAGCGCACATACCGCCCGATGGTGGCGCTGGTGCCGCCGGTGCCCGCGCCCACCACGATCCACTCCGGAATCGGATGCGGCTCGGCGCTCATCTGCTGGAAGATCGACTCGGCGATGTTGTTGTTCCCGCGCCAGTCGGTGGCCCGCTCGGCGTTGGTGAACTGGTCGAGGTAATGGCCGCCGGTCTCCTCGGCCAGCCGCTCCGCCTCGGCGTACACCTGGGACGGTTCCGCGACGAAATGGCACCGCCCGCCCTGGGCTTCGATGAGTTCGATCTTGGCGCTGCTCGTCGACGCCGGGACCACCGCGATGAACGGCAGCCCCAGCAGCGCCGCGAAGTAGGCCTCCGACACCGCCGTGGACCCCGACGACGCCTCGATGATCGTGGTGTGCTCACCGATCCAGCCGTTGCACAACCCGTAGAGGAACAGTGACCTCGCCAACCGGTGCTTGAGGCTGCCGGTGATGTGCGTGCTCTCATCCTTGAGATACAGCTGCACATCGGCCGAGCGCCACGCCTCCGGCAACGGGTAGCGCAGCAGATGGGTGTCGGCGCTGCGCCGCGCATCGGCCTCGATCAACCGGATCGCGCGGTGCACCCACTCCCGCGGCTGGGTGCGGGACGCGCCGGCCGTCGACCGGCCCATCGCCCCGCGTCCCATCAACCGGTGGTCTTCTGCGCCGAGACGGTGGGATGGGCGCGGCCGGCATGCGATCCGCTGTCCGCGCCGCCGCTGGGCGCGGCCACCAGCGTCAACAGCGTCGCCTCCGGGCGGCAGCAGAACCGCACCGGCGCGTACGGCGAGGTGCCGATGCCGGCGGACACGTGCAGCGCCATGTTCGCGCCCCACCGGGACGCGCCCTTGGCACGCGACCGGTCCAGTTCGCAATTGGTCACCAACGCGCCGTAGAACGGCAGGCACAGCTGACCGCCGTGGGTGTGCCCGGCCAGCACCAGCTGGTAGCTGTCGGCGGCGAACCGGTCCAGCACCCGCGGCTCGGGGGAGTGGGTGAGGCCCAGCGTCAGATTGGCGGTGCGGTCGGCCGGCCCGGCGATGGTCGGATAGCGGTCCCGTTTGAGGTGCGGATCGTCCACCCCGGCCGCGGCGATCCGCAACCCCGCCACCTCGATGACGCGGCGGGTGTGGGTCAGATCCAGCCAGCCGCGCTCGGTGAACGCCGCCCGCAGATCCTGCCAGGGCAGCGGTTCGCCGAACACCCGGTGCGACGGTCTGACGACGTAGTTCAGCGGGTTCTTCAGCCGCGGCGCGAAGTAGTCGTTGCTGCCGAAGACGAACAGCCCGGGCAGCGACAGCAGCGGGTTCAGTGCCTGCACCACCGTCGGCACCGCCTTCGGGTGCGCCAGGTTGTCGCCGGTGTTGACCACCAGGTCCGGCTCCAACCGGGCCAGCTCACGCAGCCAGGCCTGCTTGCGGCGCTGGGTCGGCCGCATGTGGATGTCGCTGATGTGCAGCACCTTCAGCGGCGTCGAGCCCGGCGCCAGCACCGGCATGGTCACCTCACGCAGCGTGAACGCGTTGCGTTCGATCAACGACGCGTAACCGATTCCGGCGGCCAGCGAGCCGACGGCCAGCGCTGCCGACTTCCGCGCAACCGATCGGGATGATGCAACGGGCATGCAGGCAGCCTACTGCGCTACGGCGCGACGGGCCCGTGCACCCGCATCAGTACTGGTGAGCCGGTGCCGATGAGCCGGTGCCGTGAGTCGGTGCCCACCGAACACGGCCCGTCGATCACGGCGGCGGCGGTGGCGGTGGCGGCGGCCCGAGCACCGGCACCGTGATCGGCGGCAGACCCGGGATCTCCACCACGGTCTGGCCGATCGGCGGTGGTGGAGCCGGCGGGATGCCGTTGCTCACCTGGATCGTCACGATCGACCCGGGAATGGTCTGCCCGGACGGGTTGGTGCCCACCACGGTTCCGCGCCGCGCACTGCTGTTGACGGTCGCGACCCCGTCGGCGACCTGGAAACCGGCGTCGCGCAGACGCTGCCGCGCGGCTTCCTCGCTCAGCCCCGACACACTCGGCACCCGGGAGCCGGGTCCGCCGTCGACATAACGCGGATCGGTGGGCGGCAGCGCCACCGGGCCGAACTTCTCGGCGATCGGCTTCATCGCGGCGAACCAGGTGCGAGCCGGCTCATTGCCGCCGAACAGGTCGCCCGACCCGCACCGCCGCAACGGGAACGAACACAGCTCACCGGGACTGTTGGAATCGTCGTAGATGTAGTTGGCGGCGGCCAGCTGATTGGTGAAGCCCAAGAACGCCGAGGAGCGGTTCGACTCGGTGGTACCGGTCTTGCCGGACATCGGAAGATCCCAGCCCACCGACGCGGCGGCGCCGGCCGCGGTACCGGCACCCCGGTCGTCCTCGCTCATCGCATTGGCCAGCGTGTTGGCCAGCCCCTCGGGGACGACCTGTTCGCAGGTCTCGGTCGTCACCGACACCTCGTTGCCGTGCCGGTCGTAGACCTTGTCGATCGGGTTCGGCGGGCACCACACCCCGCCCGAGGCGAGCGTGGCGGCCACATTCGACAGCTCCAGCGCGTTCACCTCGATCGGGCCCAGCGTGAACGAGCCGATGTTCTGCCGCTTCACCCAGTCGGCGATGCTCTCGTCGGAGTTCGGGTCGTAATCGCGGGCGGTGCCGGGCTGGGCGTAGGACCGCAACCCCAGCCGGACCGCCATGTCGACGGTGCGCGGCACGCCGATCTGCGAGATCAACTTGGCGAACGCCGTGTTCGGGGAGGTGGCCAGCGCGTCGGTGACGTTCATCGAGCCGCGGTAGCTGCCGGCGTTGCGCACACACCAGGTGGCCGCCGGGCAGCCGGGGGTGTCACTGCTGCCGAGCCCCTTGGCCTGGAAGAACGCCGGCGCCTCGAGCTGGGTGTTGATCCCCATGCCCATCTCCATCGCCGCGGCCGTGGTGAAGATCTTGAACACCGACCCGGCGCCGTGACCGACCAGCGAGAACGGCTGCGGCTGCATGGTCTCGCCGGCCTCGGAGTTCAGCCCGTAGTGCCGGCTGCTCGCCATCGCCAGCACCGGGTGCGACTCCTTACCCGGCCGGATCACGCTCATCACGCTGGCCACGCCGTTGGCGTCGGGACGCGCGTACTGGTCGATCGCCGACTTCACCGCACGCTGCACCTCGGGGTCCAGCGTGGTCTTGATCAGATACCCGCCCTTGGCGACCTGCTCCTTGCTGATCCCGGCCCGGGCCAGGTACTCCAGCACGTAGTCGCAGAAGAAGGCCCGGTCACCGGCGGCGATGCAGCCGCGGGGCAGTTCGTTGGGCCGCGGCAGGATGCCCAGCGGCTGCTCCTTGGCGGCGCGCAGCGCCTCGGCCTCCTGGGGCAGCTGGTCGATCATCGTGTCGAGCACCAGGTTGCGCCGGGCCAGCGCGCCGTCGGGATTGGTGTACGGGTTCAGCGCGGTGGTGGACTGCACCAGCCCGGCCAACAACGCGGCCTGATGCCAGTCCAGCTCCGAGGCGTTGATGCCGAAATACGTCTGGGCGGCGTCCTGGATGCCGTACGCGCCGTTGCCGAACGACACCAGGTTCAGGTACCGGGTGAGGATCTCAGGCTTGGTCAGCGTCTTGTCCAGGGTGAGCGCCATCCGGATCTCCCGCAGCTTGCGGGCCGGGGTGGTCTCGATCGCGGCGCGTTTCTCGGCGTCGGTCTGGGCGACCACCAGCAGTTGGTAGTTCTTCACGTACTGCTGTTCCAGCGTGGAGCCGCCGCGGGTGTCGGAGTCGCCACGCAGGTACCCGGTCAGGCCCGTCAGCGTGCCCTGCCAGTCCACACCGTTGTGCTCGGCAAAGCGCTTGTCCTCGATCGCCACGATTGCCAGCTTCATCGTGTCGGCGATCTCCTCGCTGGGCACCTCCCAGCGGCGCTGGCTGTACAGCCAGGCGATCGGATTGCCCTCGGCGTCGACCATCGTCGACACCGCCGGGACATCGCCTTCGACGAGCTGCGCCGAGCCGTTCGCCACCACGTCGGACGCGCGGTTCGACAACAGCCCGATGCCCCCCACGACGGGGAACATCAGCGCAGCGGCGATCACGGCCGCCAGCAAGCAACACCAGGCCAGCTTGATGACGGTGGCCGCCCGGGTCGATTCAGTCGGGGCGGTCGGCGGATCCTCCGGCATGACGTACAGCGTAGCGACGGTGGCGGACCTGATCTGCCGAGCTGTGCAGATACCGCGAATCCGGCGTCACGGCGAGGTGCGCGAGTAACGGAAGTGACTGGCCCTGCACGCTCGTCCCAAAATTGTGCCGGTCTCCGTCTTGCATAAACCAGCGCTGACCACGTAGCTTCTATGCACAGTGCGATTAACGTAACAATCCGCTGGGCAATGTGGCGTAGATCGCATTACGATTTACGCCGAGGTAGAAAGGACCGCCTCGAACGGTCATGAAGAAGGGATCGCTGGTGTCAAGCAATCGGCCCGCACCCGGCAGGAGCAAGTCCACTGCCCCTGGTTTCAAACCCAGTACCTCGTCGGAGTCCCGGATTGCGTGGGTGTCCCGCGCCCGGTGCCGGCAGACCGACCCCGATGAACTGTTCGTCCGCGGTGCCGCGCAGCGCAAGGCAGCGGTGATCTGCCGGCACTGCCCGGTCATCCTCGAGTGCGGCGCCGACGCCCTCGACAACCGGGTCGAGTTCGGCGTCTGGGGTGGAATGACCGAGCGCCAACGTCGAGCCCTGCTCAAACAGCATCCTGAGGTGGTTTCCTGGGCGGACTTCTTCGCCGCGCAGCGCAAACAACGCAACGCGGTCTGACCGCCTCGCAGATCTGACAACGTCACCGGCCGACCCCGGCCGACTTCACCGACCCGCACGAGCCGGCGGCCGACATCAGGCCGCCGGCTCCGTCGTTCCGGTGATCTGATCGGCGATCGCGCCCAGCGCGTCGAGATCGGAGACGTCGAACGGAAGCGACGGCACCCCGACGATCGGCACATGCGGGTTGGCCCCGGTGAACCGGGACAGCAGCCGGATCTCCCGCTTGGCGGTCTGATACCGGTCGGCGTGGATCCGCAGCACCGCCGCGGTCAGCGATGCGGGGTCATCCGCCTCGAGCTGCTCGGCGGCCTCGATCGCCTTGTCCGGGTGCAGATCACACAGCGTCGGGTGGGTGCGGTTGAGGATCAACCCGGCCAGCGGCATGTGCTCCTCCGACAACCGGTCGACGAAGAACGACGCCTCGCGCAGCGCGTCCGGCTCGGCCGCCGACACCACGACGAACTGGGTGCCGCGGCGCTTGAGCAGCTCATAGGTGCGGTCCGCCTTCTCCCGGAACCCGCCGAAGGTGGCGTCCAGGGACTGCACGAACGCCGCGGCGTCGGCGAGCATCTGGGAGCCCAGGATCGTCGAGATCGCCTTCATGGCCAGGCCCATCGCGCCGGTCACCAGCCGGCCGATGCCGCGACCCGGCCCGAGCAGCAACCGCCACAGCCGGCTGTCCATGAAGTTGCCCAGCCGTTTCGGCGCATCCAGGAAGTCCAGCGCGTTGCGCGACGGTGGGGTGTCGACCACCACCAGATCCCACTTGTCCTCGGCGAGCAGCTGACCCAGCTTCTCCATCGCCATGTACTCCTGCGTGCCGGCCAGTGACGTGGCGACGGTCTGATAGAACTGGTTTTCCAGAATCGCGTTGGCACGGTCGGGCCCGGAGTACTGGATCACCATCTCGTCGAACGTCCGGCGCATGTCGAGCATCATCGCGTGCAGTTCGCCCGGCACCTCCGGGGCCAGCGGCACCCGCTGCGGGGTGTTGCCGAGGTCGTCGATGCCCAGTGCCTGGGCCAGTCGTTTGGCCGGGTCGATGGTGAGAACCACGACGGTGCGCCCGTATTCGGCGGCGCGCAGGGCCATCGCCGCCGCGGTGGTGGTCTTGCCGACGCCGCCGGCGCCGCAGCACACCACCACGCGGTTGCTGGTGTCCTTGAGGATCGAGCCCATGTCGAGGGCGGGTGGTGCGGTGCTCATCGATTCCTCCCCAATCTGTGTGCCTGCGGGTGCCGGATCGGCGCGTCGAGCCGACCGTTCATCGGACACCTTGGTGGGCAAGCGCTTCGGCGAGTTCGTAGAGGCTGCCGAGGTCGATACCCTCCGGCAGCGCGGGCAGCTGCAGCCGGGGCACGTCCAGCCGGTCCAGCTGGGTGGCGCTCTCGGCGCGCGCCCGGATCCGGGTGGCGTGCTGAATGGCCTGGGTGAGCAGACCGGCGAAATCCTTGTCGGACAGCGTGATCCCGGTCTTGGCCAGATCGGTCCGCACCGTGTCGGCGTCGATGTCACCTTCGGCCGCCTTGGCCAGATCGCCGGGTGCGAGATAGGCCGGGATGTTGCGGTTGACGATCACACTGCCGATCGGCAGGTCGAGTTCGCGCAGTTCTTCGATCGCCTCGATGGTCTCCTGCATCGGCAACGCCTCGAGCAGGGTCACCAGATGGATCGCGGTCAGATCGGAATGCAGCACGTTGACCACGCTCTCGGCCTGCGCGTGCACCGGGCCGCCCTTGGCCAGATCCGACACCGCCTTGGTGACGTCGAGGAAGCGTGAGATGCGCCCGGTGGGCGGTGAGTCCACCACGACGGCGTCGTAGATCTGCTGCTTGGCGTGCTTGTCCGGTTTGTCGTTACGGGTGACGATCTCGCGGATCTTGCCGGTGAGCAGCACATCGCGCAGGCCCGGGGCGATGGTGGTGGCGAACTCGACCGCGCCGATGCGCCGCATCGCGCGGCCGGCCAGCCCCAGGTTGTAGAACATGTCGAGGTATTCCAGGAACGCGGCCTCGGTGTCGATCGCCAGCGCGTTGACCACGCCGCCGCCCTCGGCGGTCGCGATCTTGACTTCCTCGTACGGCAGCGGTGGGACGTCGAACAGCTGTGCAATACCTTGGCGGCCTTCGACTTCGACCAGCAACACCTTGCGTCCACCGGCCGCGAGGCACAACGCGAGCGCGGCCGCGATGGTGGATTTGCCGGTACCGCCCTTGCCGGTGACGAAATGCAGCCGGGCCCTGGTCAGGCGCGACGGCCAACCGACCGGTTTGTTGCCGCTGGGTGAAGAACTCACCACTGCATGCTAGCCAAGCAGGATTTGACCGACCGATAAGCTCAGAACATGACCGAACCAACCCGGTGGGAGTACGCCACAGTGCCGTTGCTCACCCATGCGACCAAGCAGATCCTCGACCAGTGGGGTGAAGACGGGTGGGAACTGGTGTCGGTGCTGCCCGGACCCACCGGCGAACAGCACGTGGCCTACCTGAAGCGTCCGAAGTGAGCACCTGGTCGAACCGACTCACCGAACTGGGCATCAGCCTGCCCGCCGTGGCCGCGCCGGTGGCGGCGTATGTACCGGCGGTGCGCACCGGCAACCTCGTCTACACCTCGGGTCAGCTGCCGATGGTCGACGGCAACCTGGCGGCCACCGGCAAGGTGGGCGGCGAGGTGACCCCGGAGCAGGCGAAGGCGCTGGCCCGGGTGTGTGCGCTCAACGCGCTGGCGGCGGTGCACGACCTGGCCGGGATCGACGCCGTCACCCGGATCGTGAAGGTGGTCGGCTTCGTGGCGTCCGCGCCGGGCTTCACCGGTCAGCCGGGGGTGGTCAACGGGGCGTCGGAACTGTTCGGGGAGATCTTCGGGGACGCCGGCGCGCACGCGCGCTCGGCGGTCGGGGTGTCGGAGCTGCCGCTGGACGCCCCGGTGGAAGTCGAGCTGATTGCCGAGATCAGGTGAGCGATCTGGAGCATCCGGCCTACGGGCTGCTGCGCCCGGTGACCGAGACCGCCTCGGTGCTGCTCGCCGACAACCCGGGCCTGATGACGCTGGACGGCACCAACACCTGGGTGCTGCGCGGACCGGGCAGCGACGAGATGGTGGTCGTCGACCCGGGGCCCGACGACGCCGACCACATCGCCCGGCTGGCCGAGCTGGGGCCGATCCCGCTGGTGTTGATCAGCCACAAACACGAGGACCACACCGGGGGCATCGACAAGATCGTCGACGCCACCGGCGCGGTGGTGCGGTCGGTCGGCAGCGGATTCCTGCGCGGGCTGGGTGGTCCGCTCACCGACGGTGAGGTCATCGAAGCCGCCGGCCTGCGGATCACGGTGCTGGCCACACCCGGCCACACCGTCGACTCGCTGTCGTTCGTGCTCGACGACGCGGTGCTGACCGCCGACACGGTGCTCGGGCGGGGCACCACCGTGATCGATGACGAGGACGGCAGCCTCGCGGCGTATCTGGAGTCGCTGCGGCGGCTGCGGGGGCTGGGCCGGCGGGTGGTGTTGCCCGGCCACGGGCCCGAACTACCGGATCTGGCCGCGGTCAGCGACATGTATCTGGCGCACCGCGAGGAACGTCTCGAACAGGTCCGCGCGGCGCTGCGGGAACTCGGCGAGGACGCCACCGCGCGTCAGGTGGTGGAACACGTCTACACCGATGTCGACGAGAAACTGTGGGACGCCGCCGAGTCGTCGGTGCGCGCCCAGCTCGATTACTTGCGATTTCGGCGTGGTCACGACCGCTGAGCGATCGCAACCACGCCGAAATCGCGAGATGTCAGCGGGCTCGGCGGGCCAGCCGCTCCGAGTCGGAGATCAGTACGCTCTTACCCTCGAGCCGGATCCAGCCCCGTTGGGCGAAGTCCGCCAGCGCCTTGTTCACGGTCTCCCGCGACGCGCCGACCAGCTGGGCGATCTCCTCCTGCGTCAGGTCGTGGGTGACCCGCAGCATGCCGCCCTCCTGGGTGCCGAACCGCTGCGCGAGCTGCAGCAGCTGCTTGGCCACCCGGCCCGGCACGTCGGTGAAGATCAGGTCGGCCAGCGCGTTGTTGGTGCGGCGCAGCCGGCGGGCCAGCACGCGCAACAGCTGCTCGGCGATCTCCGGACGGTCCTTGATCCACGCCCGGAGCGCGTCGCGGTCCATCGACACCGCGCGGACCTCGGTGATCGTGGTGGCGCTCGACGTCCGCGGGCCCGGGTCGAAGATCGACAGCTCACCGAACATGTCGGACGGGCCCATGATCGTGAGCAGGTTCTCCCGTCCGTCCGGTGACCGCCGGCCGATCTTCACCTTGCCGGAGATGATGATGTACAACCGGTCGCCTGGCTCCCCCTCGGCGAACACGGTGTGACCACGTGGAAAGTCCACGGGCTGCAGTTGCTTGGTCAGCGCGGCTACCGCGCTGGGTTCAACCCCCTGGAAGATTCCGGCCCTCGCCAGGATCTCGTCCACAGTCTGTTCCTCTTACGCCGTTGGGTGATGTGACATGCGCCAGCCGACCCCTGTTCCGGTTAGCGAAGTCAGTCTAGAGGTATGTCACGTGCGTGACTTACCCACGCTACACACGATCTGCATGTCGGGGCGGCTGAAAACTCGTTTTCTGCTGGTGATGGACATATATGCGGGTGGGCAGCGCCGGTTTGTCCAGGTCAGCGGCCCACCCGACGATGGTACGCGACACACCGTTGGTCGACGGCCCGGCGGCAGCCGCCCGATCAGCCTCGACGCCGGCGGTAGGGTTCCGTTGGGGCGCCCGGACCGGATGGTCGGCGGCGGCGTCGTCGACCAGACCGGCTTCGAGGCGTTCCAGCCCGAAGGTCGCCAGCATCAGCAACCCGGGGATGAACGCGACGAGCAACCAAGACACAAGGCTGAAGTAAACACGCCGAAGATCTCAGGGTGATCACAAAACGTCACCGGCGCCACTACCGTCAAACGGTTCGACGGATCCGCCCGGGATGCACCCCCGAAACCACACGCGGCTCGAGCGCGGCCGGGCCCCGGACCGGGTTCAGTAGGCTGGCAGCCGTGACAACGGGAGCGTCCTCGGCCGCGGAGTCGGCACCGGCCAAGCGCACTCGGCGGTCCGCCCCCTCGGCAGATTCGAAGACCTCGGCAGATTCGAAGACCTCGGCAGATTCGAAGACCACGGCGAAGAAGGCCACGGCGAAGAAGGCCAGATCGAAGAAGAACTGGGACGCCGAAACCCCGCTGGGCCTGGTGCGGCGGGCCCGGCGGATGAACCGGAAGCTGGCGCAGGCCTTCCCCCACGTGTACTGCGAACTCGACTTCACCAACCCGCTCGAGCTCACCGTGGCGACGATCCTGTCCGCGCAGAGCACCGACAAACGGGTGAACCTGACCACCCCGGCGCTGTTCCGCAAGTACCGGACCGCGCTGGACTACGCGCAGGCCGACCGTGCCGAACTCGAGGAGCTGATCCGGCCGACCGGCTTCTTCCGCACCAAGGCGAACTCGCTGATCCGGCTCGGTCAGGAGCTGGTCGAGCGCTTCGACGGCGAGGTGCCCGACAACCTCGAGGACCTGGTGACGCTGCCCGGGGTCGGCCGAAAGACCGCCAACGTCATCCTCGGCAACGCGTTCGACGTCCCCGGCATCACGGTGGACACCCATTTCGGCCGGTTGGTGCGGCGGTGGCGGTGGACCGACGAGCGGGATCCGGTCAAGGTCGAACACGCCGTCGGCAAGCTCATCGAACGCCGGGAGTGGACCCTGCTGAGCCACCGGGTGATCTTCCACGGCCGCCGGGTGTGCCATGCCCGCAAACCGGCGTGCGGAGTGTGCGTGCTGGCCGACGACTGCCCGTCCTACGGGATCGGGGAGACCGACAAGCTCGCCGCGGCCGAACTGGTCAGGGGACCGGAACGAGACCACCTGCTGGCGCTGGCCGGCCTGTAGAGGCCGCGGCCCATGAGTGCGACGACCCGCTGGAGCCTGGCTGCGCTGATCGTGGCGCTGGCCGTGGGTGTGGGACTGTGGCGGCAACTCGACAGCCCGGCCCCACCCGCGCAGCGCGGCGGTCCGCCGGTGGTCGCCGAACAACCGGCCGGGGACCGAGCGGCGCCGGCCGAGGTGCGGGCCGCCGCGGATCTGGCGCCGTGTCCGGAGGGCGACGGCGGAGCGGGCCCGGAGCCGCTGCGCGGCATCGAGGTGCGGTGCGCCGCCGACGGCGCCCCGATCGACGTGGCGCCCGCGCTGGCCGGCCGGCCGGTGGTACTCAACCTGTGGGCCTACTGGTGCGGACCGTGCCGCGACGAACTGCCCGCCATGGCCGAATACCAGCACCGGGCCGGCCCCGAGGTGACCGTGCTGACCGTGCACCAGGATCCCAACGAGGCGGCCGGGCTGGCCCTGCTGACCGAACTCGGGGTGCGGTTGCCGACGCTGCAGGACGGTGAGCGCAGAATCGCCGCGGCGCTGCGGGTGCCGAATGTGATGCCTGCCACGGTGGTGTTGCGGGCGGACGGTACCGTGGGCGAGGTTCTGCCGCGCGCGTTCACCACCGCCGATGAGATCGCCGCGGCGGTCGAGCGGGAGTTAGGAGAGTCGCGGTGAGGTGGGAGCGGGAACGGAGCCGGCTGGCTCCCGATGCTGCGCCGCCCTGGCTCAAGCAGCTGGTCGACAACGTCGACCACATCCGGCGGGCGTACCGGCGCCGGCTGCCCGCGGAGGTGGTGTCGGCGATCCTGGAGGCCGACGCCGAAGCCGACCGGGCCGCGGGCCGGGACACGTCCGGCCCCGCCGGGAAGCCCAAGCGGGACGCCGCGGTGCTGGTGTTGTTCTCCGGCCCGCCGGACGCGCCGGCCGGTGAACTGCCCGACGACGCCGACCTGCTGCTGACGGTGCGCGCGTCGACGCTGCGGCATCACGCCGGGCAGGCCGCGTTCCCGGGCGGCGCCGCCGACGACACCGACCCGGACCCGGTGTACACCGCGCTTCGGGAGGCCGCCGAGGAGACCGGAATCGACACCGCCCGGCTGCAGCCGCTGGCGACGATGGAGAAGATGTTCATCCCACCGTCGGGGTTCCACGTGGTGCCGGTGCTGGCCTACTCACCGGATCCCGGCCCGGTCGGCGTCGTCGATCCGGCCGAGGCGGCACTGGTGTCGCGGATTCCGGTGCGCGCCTTCGTCAACCCGGAAAACCGCATCATGGTGTACCGCGACGCCCGGACCCACCGCCTCGCCTGGCCCGCGTTCGTGCTCAACGAGATGCTGGTGTGGGGTTTCACCGGACAGGTGATCTCCGCGATGCTCGACGTGGCCGGCTGGGCCCGACCCTGGAACACCGACGACGTTCGCGAACTCGACGAGGCCATGGCCCTTGCCGGAAGCCCGGATCGGTCGCCCGGCAGATACGGTGATGCCCACGATGACTGAGGCTCGACAATGACAGCGGCGCAATGGCTCGACTTCGCCATCCTCGCCGTGGCGTTGATCGCCGCGATCTCCGGGTGGCGCTCCGGCGCGGTGGGTTCGTTGATGTCCTTCCTGGGGGTGGTGCTCGGCGCGGTGGCCGGGGTGCTGCTGGCCCCGCACGTCGTCACCTACATCGACGGCGCCCGAACCCGGCTGTTCGCCACCCTGTTCCTGATCCTGGCGCTGGTGGTGATCGGCGAGATCGCCGGTGTGGTGCTGGGCCGCGCGGCGCGCAGCGCACTCCGCAGCGGGCCGGTGCGCGCGCTGGACTCGGTGACCGGCGTCGCGATGCAACTGGTGGCGGTGCTGCTCGCGGCCTGGCTGCTGGCCACCCCGCTGGCGTCGACGTCGGGTCAGCCGGCGGTGGCCGCCGCGGTGAGCGATTCACGACTGCTCTCCGAGGTCGACAAGGTCGCGCCGGAATGGTTGCGGTCGGTGCCGCAGCGTATCTCGGCGTTGCTCGACGACTCCGGGCTGCCCGATGTGCTGGAACCCTTCGGCCGCACCCCGATCGCCGCCGTCGACGAACCCGATCCGGCACTGGCCCAGGACACCGTGGTCGGTCTGACCGCGCCGAGCGTGGTCAAGATCCGCGGTGTCGCCGAGGTCTGCCGGAAGGTGCTGGAGGGCAGCGGTTTCGTCATCGCCCCCAACCGGGTGATGTCCAATGCGCACGTCGTCGCGGGGGCTGATCAGGTCACCATCGACGCCGACGGCCAGGAGTATCCGGCCACCGTGGTGTCCTACGACCCGGACATCGACATCTCCATCCTCGATGTGCCAGATCTTCCGTTGCGGCCGTTGCAGTTCGTCGATCACGAGGCGCCGCCGGGCACCGACGCGGTGGCGATGGGCTATCCGGGCGGCGGTGACTTCGTGGCCACCCCGGTGCGGGTGCGCGAGACCATCACCCTCAAGGGCCCGGACATCTACCAGAGCAAGACCGTCACCCGCAGCGTCTACACGGTGCGCGGCAGCATCAAACAGGGCAACTCCGGCGGACCGATGATCGACCGCAGCGGCAAGGTGCTCGGGGTGGTGTTCGGCGCGGCCGTCGATGACGACGACACCGGCTTCGTGCTCACCGCCAAGCAGGTCGAGCATCAGATCGCCCGGGTCGGCAACACCGAACCGGTTCCGACCGGGCAGTGCGTGGGCGCGCCGGCCCCTTAACGGCCGGTGCGGCCGGTCAGGAAGCGGCGGAGTTCCTCGTTGACCACAGCGGGGGCTTCCTCGTGGGCGAAATGCCCTGCGCCCGGCACGGATACGTAGCGGCCGTGCGGGGCGTGGCGCTGCGTCCGGTGCACCGGGTCGGCCAGCACGTACGGGTCGGACTCGCCGTGCAGGTGCAGCACCGGAACGCGGACCGGCCGGGTCATCAACCGCATGAACCGGTGTCCCTCGCTGCGCAGCTGGCTGCGCACCGCCCAGCGCTGGTACTCCAGCGCGGAGTGCGCCGCCGAGGGGATCTGGATGGCGCGGCGCAGATGCCCGACGGTGGTGGCGAAGTCCTGGGTCGCCGGCCACTGCGCGCCGGCCCGGCTGCGCACCAGCCGCTCGAGCCGGGCGCCGTCGTCCTTGGTCAACATCCGTTCCGGCCAGCGCGGCAGCTGATAGCTCAGCAGTGACGGCAGCAGGGCGCGCGCCTGTGCGCGGTTCGACAGCGCCGAGGCCCGTAACGCCGCCGGATGCGGGGAGCTGACCAGCGCGATCGACCGCACCACCCGGGGATGCAGCACCGCGGTGGCCCAGCAGACCAGCCCGCCGTCGGCGTGGCCGACCAGCGCCGCGCGCGGATGTCCGAGTGCGCGGACCAGCCCGGCGGTGTCACCGGCCAGGGTCCAGCCGTCGTAGCCGCGCGGCGGTTTGTCGCTGCCGCCGTAGCCGCGCAGATCGACCGCCACCACCCGCGCCCCGGTCAGTCCGGTCAGGCCGGTCAGCTGATGGCGCCAGGAGTACCAGAACGACCCGAACCCGTGCAGCAGGATGACCAACGGCCGCTCGGTCCGCGGGATCCGCCGGTCGGCCTCATCCGGTTCGGCCTCCACCACGTGGAAGCGGATGCCGTTGGCGTGCACCTCGTGGTGACGCCAGGGACCGTCGATGCGGGTCACCGACGGGTCGGGCGGCGGCATCACCAACCGGATGGGTCGCTCGGTTTACCGGCCGTGGCCTCGGGTGCGGTCGGGGCCCCGGCCCGGTCGTGGCCGGGGGTGAGGGCTTCGCGGGTCTCCCTGACCGATTCGATGGTCTGCTTCGGCCCGCGGATGCGGCGCACCTTCAGATATCCGAACAGCGCGAGCACGGCCGCGACGACGACCATGATCCCGAACACGATCAGGAACGCGGCCCACCGCCACAACCAGGTGTCGAGCAGCTCGGCGAGGAAGAAGAACAGGAAGAACGTGGAGTAGAACAGCACGGTCAGCGCGGCGATGAAGAACACGCTGCCGGTGAGACCGCGTTTGACGTCGCGGGTGATCTCGGCCTTGGCCAGTTCGACCTCGGCCCGCACCAGCGTCGACACCTGTGCCGTCGCGTCTTTGACGAGATCCCCGATCGACGGATCGGGTTTGGGCGCGTGCGGGTCGACCAAGGGGATCGAGGTGACGGTGGTCGGCACGCCATTCTTACGCTCGCCAGTGCTCACGAGAACATCCTCCGATGTCGGTGGGTCGCGGTTCATGTTGCCATGCGCAGACCCGCTCAACGATGCCGGTCGCGGTTAGACTGGCTGTCTAGCGTGTTGTAGCGGGTCGGGGAACGTCGGTTTTCGGGAGGACACTTGGCGACCAGACGCCGCTGGATGTTGCCCATCGTCGCATTGACCGGGTTGCTGGTTGCGGCGCTGGTGCCGTCCGTCGTCGCCCACGCCGCCGGCCCGGTGCCGCTGGGCGGCGGTTCGGGCCTGGTGGTCAATGGTGAGACGTTGTGCACGCTGACCACGATCGGTCACGACAACCGTGGCGCGCTGGTCGGATTCACCTCGGCGCACTGCGGCGGCCCGGGCGCGGTGGTGTCCGCCGAGGGCGCCGAGGACGCCGGGGTGCTGGGCACCATGGTCGCCGGTAACGACGCGCTGGACTACGCGGTGATCGAGTTCGATCCGCAGAAGGTGATCCCGGTCAACGAGGTCAACGGATTCCGCATCGACGGGTTGGGGCCGGACCCGGTGTTCGGGGAGATCGCGTGCAAGCTGGGCCGCACCACCGGTCACTCCTGCGGGGTGACCTGGGGCCCGGGCCAGCAGCCGGGCACCATCGTGAACCAGGTGTGCGGTCAGCCGGGTGACTCCGGTGCGCCGGTCACGGTGAACAACCGGCTGGTCGGCATGATCCACGGCGCGTTCAGCGAGGTGTTGCCGACGTGCGTGGTCAAGTTCATCCCGCTGCACACGCCGGCGGTCACCATCTCGTTCAACACCCAGCTCGCCGACATCAACGCCAAGAACCGGCCGGGTGCGGGGTTCGTGCCGATCGGCGCCGTCCCCTGATCGCCCCGGCCGGACGGCGCAGCTAGCTCGGCCCACCCTTGGTGGCCCGGATGGCTTCGAACACGTTCGGATCGACCAGCGTCGAGGTGTCCCCGAGTTCGCGGCCCTCGGCGACGTCGCGGAGCAGCCGGCGCATGATCTTGCCGCTGCGGGTCTTGGGCAGCTCGGGCACCACATGGATCTCCCGGGGTTTGGCGATGGGGGAGATCTCCCGGGCCACCTGCGCCCGCAGTTCCTCGACCATGTTGTCGTTGTCCTTGGCGTCGGCCTCCAGGATGACGAACGCGCAGATCGCCTGGCCGGTCTGCGGGTCGCTGGCGCCGACCACCGCGGCTTCGGCCACCCCGGAGTGGCCGACCAGAGCGGATTCCACCTCAGCGGTCGAGATGCGGTGTCCGGACACGTTCATCACGTCGTCGATGCGGCCCAGCACCCAGATGTCGCCGTCGGCGTCGTAGCGGGCGCCGTCACCGGCGAAGTACCAACCCTTGGATTCGAAACGCTGCCAATAGGTTTCGCGGTAGCGCTCGGGATCGTTCCAGATGCCGCGCAGCATCGCCGGCCACGGCTGGTCGAGCACCAGGTACCCGGTGATCGGTTCGCCGCCCTCGGGGCTGTTCGGGATGCGATCGCCGTCGTCATCGACGATCTGGGCGGAGATGCCGGGCAGCGGGGCCATCGCCGCGCCCGGCTTCGCCGCCGTCACGCCGGGCAGCGGGGAGATCATGATGGCGCCGGTCTCGGTCTGCCACCAGGTGTCGACCACCGGGGTGCGGTCACCGCCGATCACCTTGCGGTACCACCGCCAGGCCTCCGGGTTGATCGGCTCACCCACCGAACCGAGCAGTCGCAGGCTGGACAGATCGTGCGCGTCCGGGATCTCCCGGCCCCACTTCATGAACGTGCGGATCAATGTCGGGGCCGTGTAATAGATGGTGACACCGTACTTTTCGATGATCTGGAAGTGCCGGTGCTCATCGGGCGAGTTCGGGGTGCCCTCGTACACCACCTGGCTGGCCCCGTTGGCCAGCGGCCCGAACACGATGTAGCTGTGCCCGGTGACCCAGCCGATGTCGGCGGTGCACCAGAACACGTCGGTCTCCGGTTTGATGTCGAAGACGTAGTGGTGGCTGTAGGCCGTCTGGGTGAGGAACCCGCCGGTGGTGTGGACGATGCCCTTCGGTTTCCCGGTGGTGCCCGAGGTGTACAGCAAAAACAGCGGATGTTCGGAGTCGAACGCGTCGGGGGTGTGCTCGGTGGAGGCGTTGTCCACGGCGTCGTGCCACCACACGTCGCGACCCTCGGTCCACGGCACGTCCAGGCCGGTGCGCCGCACCACCAGAACGTGTTCGACGGTGGGTTGGTTCTGCACCGCCTCATCGGCGTTCGTCTTGAGCGGCACCGCGTTTCCGCGGCGGTACTGCCCGTCGGCGGTGATGAGGAGTTTGGCCTCGGCGTCCTGGATACGAGCGGCCAGCGCCGAGGAGGAGAACCCGGCGAACACGACGCTGTGCAGCACACCCAGCCGGGCGCAGGCGAGCATCGAGATGATCGCCTCGGGGATCATCGGCATGTAGATGGCGACCCGGTCCCCGGTGCGCAGTCCGAGCCGGGTCAGCGCGTTGGCGGCCTTGCTGACCTCGTCCTTGAGTTGGGCGTAGGTCAGGGTGCGGGAATCGCCGACCGGCTCACCCTCCCAGTAGATGGCCACCCGGTCGCCGTTGCCGGCTTCGACGTGGCGGTCCACGCAGTTGTAGGCGACGTTGAGGCGGCCGCCGACGAACCACTTGGCGAACGGTGCCTCCGACCAATCCAGCACCTGCTCGAACGGTTTCGCCCAGGTCAACCGCTCGGCCTGTCTGGCCCAGAACGCCAGCCGGTCGGCCTCGGCCTCCCGGTACAGGTCTGCGGTCGCGTTGGACTGGGCTGCGAACTCAGCCGGGGGAGGGTAGACCGACTGGGCTTCAGTGTGCGTCTCGGACATGGTGTGAGCCTATCCATTGCGGATGCCGAAAGTCGGCTGGGTCACCACATCCATCGGGTGGATTCGCCGGTCCGGCGGCCCGGCCGGCCGGTGCGGGCTTGGACCGGGTTAGCGTGGCTTCGTGACCGATCCGTTGGCGCCGTTGACCGAGCTTCCCGGGGTGACATCGGCCGGTGAGCTGGCGCGGGAGGCGCTGGGCAAGGCCCACCGGCACCGCGTCAACCTGCGCGGCTGGCCGACCACCGCGGCCGAGGCGGCGTTGCGCGCTGCCCGGGCCTCCTCGGTGCTCGACGGTGGGCCGCTGCAGATCGCACCGGACGATCCGCCCGATCCGATCCTGGCGGGCGCGCTGCGGGTGGCGCAGGCGCTGGAGGGCGGGGAGACCGCCCTGGTCGGGGTGTGGCGGCGGGCGCCGCTGCAGGCGCTGGCCCGGCTGCACGCGCTGGCGGCCGCGGACCTCACCGACGACGACCACCTGGGCCGCCCGCGCGGTGACACCGAGACCGGGCAACGGTTGGAGCTGCTGGCCCATCTGGTGACCGGCGGCACCCGGGCGCCCGCGACGGTGCTGGCGGCGGTGGTGCACGGTGAGCTGCTCGCGCTGGCGCCGTTCGGCACCGCGGACGGGGTGGTGGCCCGCGCGGCGTCGCGGTTGGTGACGATGGCCAGCGGTCTGGACCCGCACGGTCTGGGGGTGCCGGAGGTGTTCTGGATGACCCAGCAGCGGGACTACCGGGCGGCGGCGCAGGGCTTCGCCTCGGGCACCCGGGACGGGCTCACCACCTGGTTGATGTTGACCGCGCGTGCGTTGCATGCCGGTGCGCGGGAAGCGATTTCGATCGCCGAAGCGCAGGCGGAGGCGAATTAGGCGGGGCCGAAGCGCAGGCGGAGGCGAATGAGGCGGGGCCGGGAAGAGGGTCCGCACACGAAGCGGGCGGCGCTTCGAAACTGGCTCGATTCGCCGCCCGCTAGCACGGGGCGCCGGTTACCAGGCGTGCTCAGGTGGGTTGCGTGGGTTGGCCTCGGCGTCCTCGCGATGCGCTGCGTCTGCGGCCCCAACCCAAAGGGCCGACTCGTCGCCCGCTTACCGCAATTACGCAGGCCCGCAACACTTCTGCCTTCATAGCGGCACGTGCTACGCGTGGGTACCGGGACCCGTGCTGGGTAGCCCGGTTCGGGGGGTCGGGCCTTCTCTTCCGGCTCGACCTTGGCCTCACCGGGCCGCCGTGCTTCCTTTGTACTACGTGATCGCCGTCACATCAAGGTCTCGGGGAGCGGATGCGGCCGGGCGGCCCGCCGTGGCGGCGGCCGAACTCAGAATGCGAAGCGCCGCAACAACGAATACGTCAGCGCGCCCGCCGCGAGTGCGCTCATGCCGACCGCGGCGGTGGTTGCCACCGCGGCGCCGGACGGGGCGGGGATGCGGTCCCGCAGCGACACCGGGCGGGTGAACGTCAGCACCGGCCAGTTGCGGGCGGCCGCCTCCTTGCGCAGTGCCCGGTCCGGGTTCACCACGGTGGGATGTCCGACGGCCTCGAGCATCGGCAGATCGGTGATCGAATCGGAGTAGGCGTAGCAGTGCTCGAGTGCGTACCCCTCCCGGGCGGCGAGCTGGCGGATCGCCTCGGCCTTGTTCTCGCCGTAGCAGTAGAACGCGATCTCCCCGGTGTACTTGCCGTCCTCGACCACCATCCGGGTGGCCATCGCGTGGGTGGCGCCCAGCGCCCGCGCGATCGGCGCCACGATCTCCTCACCCGAGGCGGACACCACCACGACGTCGCGGCCGCACAGCTTGTGGTCGGCGATCAGTTCGGCGGCCTCGGCGAACACCAGCGGGTCGACGATGTCGTGCAGGGTCTCGGCGACGATCGACTTGACCTGATCGACATCCCAGCCGGCCACCATGTTGGTCAGGTAGCTGCGCATCCGGTCCATCTGATCGTGGTCGGCCCCCGACATCATGAACAGGAACTGCGCGTAGGTGGACTTGAGCACCGCCCGCCGATTGATCAGCCCCTGCTCGAAAAAAGGTTTGCTGAAAGCGAGCGTGCTCGACTTGGCGATCACGGTCTTGTCGAGATCGAAGAACGCCGCCGTGCGGACCGGTCGGTCGTTTGCCACCTCTGCCCGCGGCGCGCCGTCGATGGTTTCGGGCTGCTCGGAATCGGTCACGTGTCCACCATAAGCATCACTGGGTGACACTTCTTTCAGATCTGTACAAACTGGCAGTTCACGACAGGTGTCCGCGAACGCAACTTTTTCCCGGTCGGTGTCGGGCGTGTCGCGATTCGGGGCTTGCGCCGCGGGCCAGGGTCGTGTGTATAGTGAGCATTACCCGGGTTATGCCGGGTGTGCATCAGTCCGACCCCCCGGGACTGATACACGACGACCTCCGCCTCCTCCCCCCCTGGCGGGGGTCGTCTCTTTTTCCGCACTTCCCGTTTCGTCGAAGTCGGCAAAGCTACTCGTCGTTGCGGAATGCCGTTCTCACTGCGTTCGCGCGGCGGCCTCGGGCGGTGGGCGGTTGGTCCACAATCCCGATTCGATCCCCAATCTCGGTGGCGACCCTGGCGCGGCCTCCCGCGCCGCCACAGGGTGGATTCGTGACCACAACCCCCGCGGTGCTGGCCGTGGTCGGCGAGCCGGCGCTGCGTGACGATGCCGACCGGGCCGCCGCTGCCGCGGGTGTGCCGATCGTGCACAGCCCGGACGTGTCGAGCCGCAAGGCGTGGGCCGGCGCGGCGGCGGTGCTCCTCGACGCCGCCGCCGCCGGCCGCTGTGCCGAACGCGCGCTGCCGCGTCGGCGTCACGTGGTGCTCGTCGGCCGGACCGAACCCTGCCCCGCCGACTGGCGGGCAGCCATCGCGGTGGGCGCCCAGCAGCTGCTCACCCTGCCCGGGCAGGACAGCGACCTCGTCACCGTCCTCGCCGACGCCGCCGAATCGGCACGGGCGCACCGCCGGCGTGGGCCGGTGGTGGCGGTGATCGGCGGGCGCGGTGGCGCCGGTGCCTCGCTGTTCGCGGCCGCGCTCGCGAAGAGCGCCGGGGAGACGCTGCTGGTCGACGTCGACCCGTGCAGCGGCGGGCTGGACCTTGCGCTGGGCGGAGAGTGCGCACCCGGGTTGCGGTGGCCGGATCTGTCCGTGCAGACCGGTCGGCTGGCCTATCCGGCGCTGCGTGATGCGCTGCCCCGGTGCGGCGACGTCAGCGTGCTGTCGGCCGGGCGGGGTGGTGCCGACATCACCTCCGAGGCGTTGTCCGCGGTGATCGACGCCGGCAGCCGGGCGGGTGTCACGGTGATCTGCGACGTGCCGCGCCACCCCGGTGGGGTGGTGGAAACCGCCTTGCACACAGCTGATCTGGCGATCCTGGTGACCGTCGCCGATGTCCGGTCCTGTGCGGCCGCGGCGGTCACCGCTCGCTGGGTGGGCGGTGTCAACCCGAACGTGGCGCTGGTGGTCCGGGGGCCGGCGCCGGGCGGGTTGAGCCCGCGGGACGTGGCCCGCATCGTCGAGGTGCCGCTGGTGGCGTGGATGCGTCCGCAGCCGCGGCTGGCCGAAACGCTGGAGCTGGGGGGTTTGCGGTTGCGCGCTCGCTCGCCACTGGCCGGTGCGGCGCGGCGGGTGCTGGCGGTGGTGCAGCAGCACCCGGTGGTGGATGCCGCATGACGTCGTCACTGATCGACCGGGTCCGGGCACGTCTGGCCGCCGGGCCGCTGACCGCGGGGGCGTCACTGCGGCCCGATGTCGTCGCAGCGGCGATCCGCGCCGAGTCCGGCGGTGTGGTCGGTGACACCGAGGTGCTGGCGACCCTTCGGGAACTGCAGACCGAACTGATCGGCGCCGGGGTGCTCGAACCGCTGCTGCGCGCCGACGGGGTCACCGATGTGTTGGTGACCGGCCCGGACGCGGTGTGGGTCGACGACGGCGGCGGGTTGCGGCGCACTGCGGTGCGGTTCCCCGACGAGCAGGCGGTGCGCCGGTTGGCGCAGCGCCTGGCGGTGGCGGCCGGCCGGCGGCTGGACGAGGCCCAGCCCTGGGTGGACGGACAGCTGACCGGGCTGGGTGAGGGAATGTTCACGGTGCGGCTCCATGCGGTGCTCCCGCCGATCGCCGCCGCCGGGACGGTGCTGTCGCTGCGGGTGCTGCGGCCCGCCACGCAGGATCTGGGAGCGCTGATCCGGGCCGGAACGATCGCTCCGCCGGCGGCGGACCTGCTCGCCGGTGTGCTGCGGGCGCGGTTGGCGTTCCTCGTCTCCGGTGGTACCGGCGCCGGAAAGACGACCCTGTTGTCGGCGCTGCTGGGCGCGATCTCGGACGCCGAGCGGATCGTCTGCGTCGAGGATGCACCGGAACTGGCGCCGCGTCATCCACATCTGGTGAAACTCGTCGCCCGCGCCGCCAATGTCGAGGGCGTCGGCGAGGTGACCATGCGTGACCTGGTGCGCCAGGCGCTGCGGATGCGCCCGGACCGGCTGGTGGTCGGGGAGGTGCGCGGCGCCGAGGTGGTCGATCTGCTGGCCGCGCTGAACACCGGCCACGACGGCGGCGCCGGCACCGTCCACGCCAACAGTCCGGCCGACGTGCCCGCCCGGTTGGAGGCACTGGCCGCGCTCGGCGGTCTGGACCGCGCGGCGCTACACAGCCAACTCGCCGCGGCGGTGCAGGTCGTGCTGCATGTGCACCGCGACCGCGGCGGCCACCGTCGGCTCGGGGAGATTGCGGTGCTGCAACGCGACGACAACGGTTCGGTGCGCACCGTCACGGCATGGAACGCTGACAGCGGTGCGGGTGCGGGCGCCCCAGCGCTCACCGAGATGCTGGCCGGGCGGGGCCCGAGATGACCGCCGCCGCGCTGAGCCTGGCGCTGGCGGTGCTCGTCGCCCCCGGCGCACCGGTACGCCGGCTACGGCCGGTCACCGGGAGCGGTCCGCCGGTGCGGTGGTGGCTGCCCGGCGCCCTGGTCGGGGCGGCGGGCATCGTCGCGGGACTGGCACTGCTGCCGATGCCCGCCACGCTCGCCGCGGGTCTGGTGGCGGGATGCTGGGCGCTGCGGCGGCGACGCCGGACGGCGATGCGCCGCCGCGCGGTGGAGGCGGCGGCCCTGCAGGAGGCGCTGGACGCGCTGATCGGCGAGCTGCGCGTGGGCGCCCACCCGGTGTCCGCCGTCGAGGTGGCCGCCCGAGAGGTGTCCGGGACGACCGGTCTGGCACTGCGGGAGGTCGCCGCCCGGGCCCGGTTGGGCGGTGAGGTGTCCTCCGGATTGCGCAGTGTGGCAGCGCGTTCAGCATCACCCGGAAACTGGGAGCGGCTCGCGGTGTGCTGGCGGCTGGCTGAGCGGTACGGCCTGGCGGTGGCCACGCTGATGCGGACGGCGCAGCACGACATCCGCGAGCGGGAGCGCTTCTCGGCCAAGGTGCACGCCGATCTGGCCGGTGCCCGGACCACCGCGACCCTGCTCGCCGCTCTCCCGGTTCTCGGAATCGGTCTCGGACAGGCGATCGGGGCCGAGCCGGTGCGCTTCCTGTGCACCGACGGTCTCGGAGCGTGGCTGTTGGTGACCGGTGCCGCGCTGCTGTGCTGCGGACAGCTGTGGTCGGATCGCATCATCGAGGGAGTCGTGAAATGAGCTGGGCTGCAGTACTACTGGCTACCGCGGTGCTGATCGGAACCGACCGTCGCCGCATCCTCGAGCGTGCCGGACGGCCGGAGGGGCCGCGCCGTGGACCCCGGGAGCGCAGCCGTGGGGATGCCGACCCGCTCGCCGCTGCAACGGCTTTCGATGTCTTTGCGGCCTGTCTGCGATCGGGGATGGCGGTCGCCACCGCGGCGGTGGCGACCGGGCCCGCGGCGCCGCCGGCGCTGGCTCGGCTGCTGAACCGCGCCGCCGGCCTGCTCGCGCTCGGCGCCGATCCCGCCACCGCGTGGTCCGGAACCGGGCCGGCGGCTGACAGCAGTACCGATGCGCTGATGCGGTTGGCGCGCCGGTCGGCGACCTCCGGCGCCGCGTTGGCCGACGGTGTCGCCGAACTGGCGGCCACGATCCGTCAGCAGGCAGAGCACAGCGCCGCGGCGGCGGCGGAGCGGGCCGGGGTGCTGATCGCCGGACCGCTCGGGCTGTGCTACCTCCCGGCGTTCTTCTGCCTGGGCATCGTCCCGGTTGTCGCCGGCCTGACCGGAGATGTGCTGCAGTCCGGGCTGCTGTGAACTCCGGGGCACCGACATCCGTCGCGGACCGTCCGCGACATCGCCTGCGGAAACCGAAAGAGAAGGGGGAGACCGATGCCGAAACTGATCCGCATCCTTCAAGCGAGGACGACGATGTTGATGGTCGACGAGGCCGGGATGTCGACCGTCGAGTACGCGATCGGGACGATCGCCGCGGCGGCGTTCGGTGCCATTCTGTACGCCGTGGTGACCGGGGATTCGATCGTCAGCGCGCTGACCAACATCATCAGTCGGGCGTTGAACACCAGCGTGTGAGTGATCGTGGCGCGGTCACCGTGGAAGCCGCGTTCGCGCTGGCGGCGGTGGTGGCCGTGCTGGTGCTGTGCGTCGCCGGGCTGTCCGCGGTGTCGATGCAGGTGCGGTGCATCGACGCGGCCCGTGAGGCGGCGCGGTTGGCGGCTCGCGGTGACGACGCCGCCGCGATGCGGGCGGCGCGGACCGTCGCACCCGACGGGGCGGGGGTGGAGCTGCGCCGCGACGGGCAGTGGGTGCGGGCGCGGGTCAGCACCCGGTCGGCGTTGCTGCCCGGTGTCACGATCGCGGCCGAGGCGGTCTCGGCGGCCGAGCCCGGTGGGTGAGGAGCGCGGCTCGGCCAGTCCGCCGGCCGTCGCGGCGGTGGGTGTGCTCGTCGCGGTGACCGTCGGTGCGCTGGGATTCGGGTCGGCGGTGGTGGCCCGGCACCGGGCGCAGGCCGCTGCGGACCTGGCCGCGCTGGCCGCGGCCGCGCAGGTCGGAGCCGGTGCGGGCGTGGCCTGCCGGCGCGCCGCGACCCTGGCGGGGGAGATGGGCGCGCGCGTCGGTGCCTGCTCGGTGGAGGGCCTCGACGTGATCGTCACCGTGGAGGTGGATACCGCGGTGCGGTTGGCGGGTGGTCAAGCGGCACGGGCGGTGGCACGTGCGGGACCGGGCCGGGCCGGCTGACGCCCGTCACGCCGGGCGCAGGGACACGATCCCGGCGTAGGTGTCCTCGTCGAGTTCGACCCGGTGCACCGTCAACCGCACCGGAGACCAGCCGCCGTCGACGCTGCGCAGCCGTAACACGCCCGAGGTGTAGCCGTCGACGAATTCCATTGTCATGCGCGCCATCTCACGGGCATCGTCGGGGTGCACGGTTTGATCCCCGCGGCCGCGGGCGTTGAGGTCCAGAAACGCCGGTGGCGCGTCGAGCCACTTGAGCACCCGCCAGTTGTCGATATCGATCAGCAGCCGGTGGCACCCCGGCCCGGCCATGTTGTCGGCCACCTGCGGGGCGGCCACCTCATCGTCGACTGCCGGCACCTCGGGATCGGCCCGCCAGTTCATCGCACGGCAGATCACCTCGTCCCGGCCGTCCTCGGCGGTGTGCAGCACCGACCGGGCGACGAACCCCTCGGCGATGGGCTGACCCGTCTGATCGGTGCCCGCCCAGGTGGTCACCACCGTCTTGCCCGGTTGCGGGTTGACCACCATCGCCAGCAACCGGGCTTCACCGGTGGTCAGACCGCGCGGCGGCAACTGTTCGAGGAAGATCCGGCCGACGGGGGGATCGGTGTGCGGGTCGTGCCCGGCGTTGGCCAACGATTCCGGGGTGTGGGTGGCGATCCCGGTGGTCAGATTCCAGGTCAGCGCACCGGGAATCGGCCGCGCCGGCGGCTCGTCGTCGGGCGGGCCGATCCACACGTGCACGCCGTGCACCCGGCCGTCGGTCATGGTGACGACCTCGGTGCGGATCACCCGGTCGGTCATCGGCGTGATCGTGCTCAGCCCCTGACCCGACCGCACGCTCTCACCGATCGCCGCCAGCACCGCCATCACATGCGGGTTCCGGCGCAGAAAACCGCTGATCGGCACCAGATTCACCGGTTCTCGACCGGTCGCCGCCACGGCGGGTTCGGCCCCGAGCGTCTCCACGAGCAGCCAGTCGTGGCCCATGCCGCGATGCTACCGGCGGGCCGGCCGGAATCCGCTGTGACAAACCTCGCGATTCCAGTTGCGCGGACGGCGACGAGTGGGTAATTTCATCGCACCCTGAAAAGGGGACTGAACTGGAACGACGGCACCGATCCGGCTGGGCGGCCGATCGTCGGTGCCACCGCATTCCAGTCAGTGCGCTCACTGTCGCGGTGGGGCCACATGGTCCGCAGGGGACGACCGTCGAGGGGTCGGTCGACTTCGGCCGGATCATGTATTTCCCTTTTCCAATTCGTCCAGTACCAATCTCAGCACCCGCACCGCTCCGGCCTTGTCCAGCGGGTCATTACCGTTGCCGCACTTCGGTGATTGCACGCACGACGGGCAGCCGGCGGGGCATTCGCACGACTCGATCGCGTCGGCGGTGGCTCCCCACCAGGTCTCGAACTGGTCGAACCCGCGGTCGGCGAAACCGGCTCCGCCCGGATAGCCGTCGTAGACGAAGATCGTGGGCAGCCCCGAATCCGGGCCCACCGCCGTCGACACCCCGCCGATGTCGCCGCGGTCGCAGCTCGCCACCAACGGCAGTAGACCGATCGCGGCGTGTTCGGCAGCGTGTAGCGACCCCGGTATCCGGACCGGGTCGATATCGTTGTCGGCCAGCGCTTCCGGGGTGATCGTGCACATCACCGCCATGGTGTCCAGGGTGCGTGACGGCATGTCGAGTTCGACGAAATCGATCACCTCACCAGACATTTCCCGACGCAAGTATCCGGTCACGGTGTTGGTCACCGACACCGGCACCAGCCCGATCGTCACCGGCCCGAACGTCTTCCGTTCGCCCGCACCGGTGACGGAGATGTCGGTGATCTCCCGCGCCGAGGTGGTGTATCCGGGATCCTCGGCGTGCACGAACGCCACGCCCTCCTCGAAGTTCAGCGAGTCGACCAGATCGCTCTCACCCTGATGCAGATACACCGCGCCGGGATGCACCGATGCCGGCGCCTGGCCCACCCCGGCGCTGCCCAGCAACCGCCCGGTGCCGGTCTCCACGATCGCGATCTGCCCGCCCGCCGCGGCGCGGATGTCCACCGCCGGATGCGGATCCACCCCGGGGCTGGGGAAGTAGCCGCTGGCCCGGCGGCGCAGCAGCCCGTCGTCGACCAGGGACTCGGCCACCTCCTCGGCGTCCCACCGCCGGACCTCCTCGATCGTCAACGGCAGTTCGGCGGCCGCACACAGCAATTGCGGACCCAGCACGTGCGGGTTGGTGGGGTCGATGACCACCCGCTCGATCGGCCGGTCCAGCAGCGCCGAGGGGTGGTGCACCAGGTAGGTGTCGAGCGGGTCGTCGCGGGCGATCAACACGATCAGCGCGCTCTGCCCGCGCCGCCCGGACCGGCCGGCCTGCTGCCAGAACGACGTCACGGTGCCCGGGAAGCCGGCCAGCACCACCGCGTCCAGCCCGGCGATGTCGATCCCCAACTCGAGCGCGTTGGTGGTCGCCAGCGCCCGGAGCTCGCCGTTGGCCAGCGCCTGCTCCAGCGCGCGGCGGTCCTCGGCCAGATAGCCCGCCCGGTACGACGCCACCCGCTGGGCCAACTCCGGCGCGATCTCCTCGAGCCGGCTCCTGGCGCCCAGCGCGGTCAACTCCGCGCCGCGCCGGGACCGCACGAACGTCAGGGTGCGGGCGCCCTCGGCGACCAGATCCGCCATCACCCGGGCCGCCTCGGCGCCCGCGGGCCGCCGCACCGGGGCGCCGTTCTCGCCCACCAGGTCCGGCAGCAGCGGCGGCTCCCACAGCGCGATCGTGCGTGCTCCGTGCGGGGAGGCGTCGTCGGTCACCTCCGTCACCGATTGGCCGATCAGCTCCGAGGCGGTGTCCGCCGGCGCGGCGGTGGTGGCGCTGGCGAAGAACACCGTCGGCGACCCGCCGGCCGAGTAGCGCTGACACAACCGCAGCAGCCGGCGCAGCACCATCGCCACGTTGGAGCCGAAAATGCCCCGGTAGTAGTGGCATTCGTCGACGACGACGTAGCGCAGATGACGCAGGAACACCGCCCACCGGCCGTGGTTGCGCAGCATCGCCAGATGCACCATGTCCGGGTTGGAGAAGATCCAGCGGGAGCGTTCCCGGGCGAACCGGCGCACCTCGGTGGGGCTGTCACCGTCGTAGGCGGTGGGCGCGACGGTGGCCAGCCGCTCCACCGCGCCGGTCAGCTCCTGCGCGGCGCGCAGCTGATCGTGCCCGAGCGCCTTGGTCGGCGACAGGTACAACACCCGGGCCCGCGGATCGGCCGCCAGCGCCGACAGGATCGGCAACTGGTAGGCCAGCGACTTGCCGGAGGCGGTGCCGGTGCTCAGCACCACGTGCCGGCCGCTGTGGGCCAGGTCGGCGGCGACGGCCTGGTGTTCCCACGGCTCGGTGATGCCGCGGTCGCCGAACACCCTCACCACGTCCGGATCGGCCCACGACGGCCACGGCCGGGTCCGTCCCCGCCGGGGTGGTACGTCTGCGATATGCCGAACCGGGCGTTCGTCGGGCGCCGTGCCCGCCACCGCGCATGCGAGCAGTTCGCGGCCGAAATTCGGCCCCGTCTCCTCCACTGACAACCTCCTGTCCCGCCCGGCGCCGGTCTCGAGTTTTGCCCATGATCGGGTTTCGACTGTCGCACCGGCCCAGAACGTGGTTGACTAAGGGTGGTCGCAGCTTCTGTGTTCGTGTTCTACACCCGCAGGATCGACGTTGCGATCGCGGTTCCTGCGAGGTTCTGGTCGGGTCGAGTTCCGACGGCTCACAAGGTATGGCGGTCGGAACGGGCCCGGTGTACCGAAAGCCTCGGTGGACCGCACCCGGAGAAAGAAAAGGAAAGATCAAGGAAATGCCACAGGGAACTGTGAAGTGGTTCAACGCGGAGAAGGGCTTCGGCTTTATCGCGCCTGAAGACGGTTCCGCGGACGTTTTTGTCCACTACACGGAAATTCAGGGCTCCGGCTTCCGCACTCTCGAAGAGAATCAGCGGGTGGAGTTCGAGGTCGGCCAAAGCCCCAAGGGGCCGCAGGCCACGGGTGTTCGGTCCATCTGAACAATCTGAACAATCTGAACAATCGAACCTGACAGACCCCCGCGGGCTCCAGTAGGAACCGCGGGGGTTTCCTCTTCGCCGGATGGGGTGGGCGGCCGGGCTGACCGTGTGTCCACCGCGCCGAGGGTGCGTTCGGCGCGCTGACCGTGTGCGTGGTGTCGCGTTTCGGCCGTTTCAGCGCTGCAGACGCACAACCGGCGCAGCGTGTGCACACTGACCGCCCTGACGGCGCACTGACCGCCCTGACGGCACGCTCGGCGCCCTGACGGCACGCTCGGCGCCCTGACGGCACGTTCGGCCACCCGACACCGCCGCCCGCGGCGCGGATGACCGCGGTGCGGCCCCACGCTGCCCTACTGTCTGGTGTGTGAGCCAGCAGCTGTCGTTCTTCTCGGCAGAGTCGGTGCCGCCGGACGTCGCCGACCTGGCGGGCCTGCTGGCCGCCCCCGGCCAGGTGTTGATGGCCGGCGGCGGCGATGCGCCCGGCGCCCGGCTCTCGGTGGTGGTCGACGCCCGGTGGCGGGCCGAGGGCATCGCCGTGATGATCACCGAGGCTGGGTTGGAGCCGGAGATCACCCGCACCGAGGAGAACACCCCGCTGGTGCGCACCGCGTTCGACGTCCGGCTGGTCGACATGGCCGCCCAGTGGACCCGCGGCGCCGTCAAGACCGTCCCGGCCCAATGGCTGCCCGGGCCGCGTGCGCTGCGCGCCTGGGTACTGGCCGCCGGCAGCCCCGAAGCGGACGACCGCTATCTGCTCGGATTGGACCCGCACGCCCCCGACACGCACGCCCCGCTGGCGTCGGCGCTCATGCGCATCGGAATCGCCCCGACCCTCATCGGCACCCGCGGGCCCCGGCCGGCGCTGCGCATCAGTGGTCGACGCCGCCTATCGCGGCTGGTAGAGAGTGTGGGGGAACCACCCGACCACATCGAGGCGTTTTCCTCGTGGCCGCGGATCTAAGCTCGCGGGACGCGGGGGCCGGTTTGCGTCGGCTGGGCGGGGGTGCGAAATTGTCAGTTGCCGACGGGCCGGATCGGGACATCCGCGCAGGCCGTGGGCAACTATGGAAGTGGAGCGTAGGCACAGTTGGCTGAACAGGACCGCGGTAGCGGTAGGAACGGAAGCGTCCGGCGTCTCGTCATCGTCGAGTCACCGACCAAGGCCCGCAAGATTGCTGGTTACCTGGGCTCCGACTACATCGTGGAATCGTCGCGTGGACACATTCGCGACCTGCCGCGCAATGCCGCCGACGTGCCCGCCAAGTACAAGTCCGAGCCGTGGGCCCGCCTCGGGGTCGACGTCGACAACGACTTTCAGCCGCTCTACATCATCAGTCCGGACAAGAAGAGCACCGTCACCGAGCTGAAGAACAAGCTCAAAGAGGCCGACGAGCTCTATCTGGCCACCGACGGTGACCGCGAGGGTGAGGCCATCGCCTGGCATCTGCTGGAAACCCTCAAACCCAAGGTGCCGGTCAAGCGGATGGTCTTCCACGAGATCACCGAATCGGCCATCCGCAACGCCGCCGAGAACCCGCGGGACCTCGACACCGCGCTGGTCGACGCCCAGGAGACCCGCCGCATCCTGGACCGGCTGTACGGCTACGAGGTCAGCCCGGTGCTGTGGAAGAAGGTCGCGCCGAAGTTGTCGGCGGGCCGGGTCCAGTCGGTGGCGACCCGCATCATCGTGCAGCGCGAACGCGAGCGGATGGCGTTCCGCAGCGCCTCCTACTGGGACGTCACCGCGCAGCTGGACGCCTCGGTCTCCGACCCGCAGGCCAGCCCGCCGGTGTTCGCGGCCAAGCTGAGCACCGTCGACGGCCGGCGGGTGGCCACCGGCCGCGACTTCGACTCGCGCGGCGTGGTCAAGAAGCCCGACGAGGTGCTCGTCCTGGACGAGTCCGACGCCAACGCGCTGGTCGCCGGGCTGCGCAATGTGCAGCTGACGGTGACCTCCGTCGAGCAGAAGCCCTACACCCGGCGGCCCTATGCGCCGTTCATGACCTCGACGCTGCAGCAGGAAGCCGGCCGCAAGCTACGGTTCTCCGCCGAACGCACGATGAGCATCGCGCAGCGGCTCTACGAGAACGGCTACATCACCTACATGCGGACCGACTCGATCACGCTGTCGCAGTCGGCCATCAACGCCGCCCGCAACCAGGCCCGCCAGCTCTACGGCGAGGAGTACGTCCACCCCACGCCGCGGCAGTACTCCCGCAAGGTCAAGAACGCCCAGGAGGCGCACGAGGCGATCCGGCCGGCCGGCGACGTGTTCGCCACGCCGGGCCAGCTGGCGAATGAGCTCGCTCCCGACGAGTTCCGGCTCTACGAGTTGATTTGGCAGCGGACCGTGGCCTCGCAGATGGCCGATGCGCGCGGGACCACGCTGAGCCTGCGCATCTCGGGCACCACCGCCGACGGCCGGCAGGTGGTGTTCACCGCCAGCGGCCGCACCATCACCTTCCCGGGCTTCCTGAAGGCCTATGTGGAGAGCATCGACGAGCTGGCCGGCGGGGAGTCCGACGACGCCGAGCGGCGGCTGCCGAACCTCACCGAGGGGCAGCGGGTCGACGCGGTGGATCTGACCGCCGACGGGCATCAGACCAATCCGCCGCCGCGGTACACCGAGGCGTCGCTGGTCAAGGCGCTCGAGGAGCTCGGCATCGGCCGGCCGTCGACGTACGCGTCGATCATCAAGACCATCCAGGACCGCGGCTACGTGCACAAACGGGGCAGCGCGCTGGTGCCGTCGTGGGTGGCGTTCGCGGTCACCGGACTGCTCGAACAGCACTTCAGCCGGTTGGTCGACTACGACTTCACCGCGGCGATGGAGGACGAACTCGACGAGATCGCTGCCGGCAACGAGCAGCGGACCAACTGGCTGCACAACTTCTACTTCGGCGGCGAGCACGGTGTGGAGGGCTCGATCGCCCGCGCCGGCGGGCTGAAGAAGCTGGTGGGCGTCAACCTCGAGGAGATCGACGCCCGCGAGGTCAACTCGATCAAGCTCTTCGACGACGATCAGGGCCGCCCGATCTACGTCCGGGTGGGCAAGAACGGGCCGTACCTGGAGCGGATGGTCATCGGAGAGGATGGTGAGCCCACCCCGCAGCGGGCCAACCTCAAAGAGGCGCTGACCCCCGACGAGCTCACCCTGGATCTGGCCGAGAAGCTGTTCGCCACCCCGCAGGAGGGGCGGTCGCTGGGCATCGACCCGGAGACCGGCCACGAGATCGTCGTCAAGGACGGCCGCTACGGACCGTACGTCACCGAGATCCTGCCCGAACCCGACGACGGCGGGGATGACGGCTCGGCGGGCAGCCCGGCCAAGAAGGGCAGGAAGCCGACCGGCCCGAAACCGCGCACCGCCTCGCTGCTGCGGTCGATGGACATCGAGACGGTGACGCTCGACGACGCGCTGAAGCTGCTGTCGCTGCCCCGGGTGGTCGGCGTCGACCCGAACACCGGCGAGGAGATCACCGCGCAGAACGGCCGGTACGGTCCATACCTCAAGCGCGGCAGCGATTCCCGGTCGCTGGCCAGCGAGGAGCAGCTCTTCACCATCACGCTGGACGAGGCGTTGAAGATCTACGCCGAACCCAAGCGCCGGGGCCGGCAGGCCGCCGCGGCGCCGCCGCTACGCGAACTGGGTGAGGATCCGGCCACCGGCAAACCGATCGTGGTCAAGGACGGCCGCTTCGGCCCGTACGTCACCGACGGGGAGACCAACGCCAGCCTGCGCAAGGGTGACGACGTGGAGACGCTGACCGTGGAGCGGGCCTCCGAGCTGTTGGCCGACCGGCGGGCCCGCGGCCCGGTGAAGCGGGCCAAGAAGACCGCCGCGAAGAAGACCGCCGCCAAGAAGACCGCGGCCAAGAAGACCGCGGCCAAGAAGACCGCGGCCAAGAAGACCGCCGCCAAGAAAGCGGCGAAGAAGAGTTAACTCTCCGGCGCGGTCGTCTCGGCGTCGGCGCGGCTCACGCTGCCCGTTGTCCGGGTGCCCGGGGCGTCGCTGTTGTTGCTGGGGCCGGGCCCGTTCGAGAACGCCAGCTTGACCGGGCGGGCCAGCTGGGTCGGCACCGTACGGCCCCGAAGTTCGACGGTCTCGCCGACATCCCAGCACAGCGCCTCGGCGTCGAGCGCCCCGCTGACCGCCATCGCCGACGCCAGCACGTGGCCCTCCTCGAGTTTGGCCAGCTCGGTCAGCCGCGCCGCCTCGTTCACCGGGTCGCCGATCACGGTGTATTCGAAGCGGGCCTGCGCGCCGATGTGCCCGGCGATCGCCCGGCCGGCCGACACGCCGATGCCGAACTCGGTCTCGCCGAGCACCGCGATCAGCTCGTCGTGCAGCTCGCGGGCGGCGGCCAGCGCCGCACCGCAGGCGTCGGGATGTTCGATCGGCGCGCCGAAGATGGCCAGGGCGGCGTCACCCTGGAACTTGTTGACGAACCCGCCGTGCCGGTTGACGGTGTCGACGACCACCCGGAAGAACTCGTTGAGCAGGTTGACCACGTCGGCGGGCGGGGTGGTGGCGGCCAGCCGCGTCGACCCGACCAGGTCGACGAACAGCACGGCGACGTCGCGTTCCTGCCCGCCCAGCTCGGTGCCGCGCTCCAGCGCGCGACGTGCCACGTCCTCACCCACATAGCGGCCGAACAGGTCCCGCAGCCGCTGCCGTTCGGCCAGATCGCGCACCATGTCATTGAACCCGGCCTGCAGCAGGCCCAGCTCGCTGGCGTCGTAGATCTGCATGTGCGCGTTGAAGTTGCCGCGCTGCACCTCGCCCAACGCCCAGCGCAGCTGGCGCAGCGGATCGGCGATCGACATCGCGACCAGGACGGTGCCGGACAACCCGATCACCAGCGTGGCGATGGCCAGCACCAGCAGCGGTGTGGTGAGCTGTTCGGCCGGTGCGGTGAGGATGCCGACCTTGCTGGCCACCAACGCGAGCACGATGGCCAGCACCGGCACCCCGGTGGACAGCACCCAGGTCAGCACCTGCCGCAGCACCACACCGGGGGCGCGGAAGTTCTCCGGCACACCGCCGCGCAGCGCGGCGACGGCCACCGGCCGCAGCACCCGCTCGGCCTGCAGATAGCCGATGATGGCGGTCGCGGTCGCGCCCAGTCCGGTGGCGACCGCGATCACCGGCGCCGAATGGCCGGCCACCGGCCAGCTGGCCACGATGAACACGATGGTGCCGAGGAACCAGTTGGTGCCGCTGATCAGCGTGCGGTAGAAGGGCATCCGTAGCGCGCGGGCGCGCGCCAGTTCGGTCGCGGCCGGGTCAGGGTCGGCCAGCAGCGTGTCGCGGCGCTGCCAGCGGATCACCGGCAGCAGCAGCCGCAGCGTGACGTAGGCGCCGACGGTGAAGGACACCACCAGGTAGCCCAGGAAGAGCGCCAGGTTGAAGGCCGGCAGGTCCTGCAGTTCCAGCCGGTCCCCCGGGGGCAGGCCGAACCGCAGGAAGCCGAGCACGAACAGGGCGCCGATGATGTCGGCCTGCACCATGCCCAGCGCGAACACCGGCCACGGGGTACGCGCCACCCAACGGACGAATGCGGTGATCCGTCCGGTAGAAGTCGCGTTCGTGGTCACTCGTTTACCGTATCCGGCCGCGACGACCGATAGCGGGCCTGTGATCAGTCCGACGTCACAGCCGGGCGTTAGTGTGGCGGTGATGAGTGGGGTGTTCTCACGTTTGGTCGGTCAGGACGCTGTGGAAGCCGAGTTGGTGGCCGCTGCGCAGGCCGCCCGCGGTGATTCTGATCACAGCCCGGGGTCGCGCAGGGCGATGACCCATGCCTGGCTGATCACCGGCCCGCCCGGTTCGGGCCGGTCGATCGCGGCGCTGTGTTTCGCTGCGGCGTTGCAGTGCACCTCCGACGGGGTGCCGGGGTGCGGCGAGTGCCGGGCCTGCACGACGACGATGGCCGGGACGCACGCCGACGTGCGGCGCATCATTCCGGAGGGACTGTCGATCGGTGTCGACGAGATGCGCGCCATCGTGCAGATCGCGTCCCGGCGGCCGAGCACCGGACGCTGGCAGATCGTGCTGATCGAGGATGCCGACCGGTTGACCGAGGGCGCGGCGAACGCCCTGCTGAAGGTGGTGGAGGAACCGCCACCGTCGACGGTGTTCCTGCTGTGCGCGCCGTCGGTGGATCCGGAGGACATCGCGATCACACTGCGGTCCCGCTGCCGGCATGTGGCGTTGGTCACCCCGCCGGTGGACGCGATCGCCCGAGTGCTGGTCGACAACGACGGCATCCCGGCTGAGCAGGCCCAGTGGGCGGCGTCGGTGAGCGGTGGCCATGTCGGGCGGGCCCGGCGGCTGGCCACCGACGAGGAGGCCCGGCAGCGCCGGTTGCGGGCGTTGGGGTTGGCGCGCGACGCCGCCACCCCGTCACGGGCGTACGCCGCGGCGGAGGAGCTGGTGGCGGCGGCCGAGGCCGAGGCCCGGGCGTTGACCGAGGACCGCAATGAAGCTGAAACCGAGGAGCTGCGCACCGCGCTGGGAGCCGGCGGCACCGGGAAGGGTGCGGCGTCGGCGACGCGCGGATCGGCCGGCGCGATCAAGGAGCTGGAGCGCCGGCAGAAATCGCGGCAGACCCGCGCCTCCCGCGATGCGCTGGACCGGGCGCTGATCGATCTGGCGATGTACTTCCGGGACGCGCTGCTGGTCGCCACCGGGGCCGACGGCATCCGCCGGGAGCATCCGGACATGGCCGACAAGGTCGCCGCGCTGGCCGCGCATGCCCCGCCGGAGAAGCTGTTGCGGTGCATCGAGGCGGTGCTGGAGTGCCGGGAAGCGCTCGCGGTGAACGTCAAGCCGAAGTTCGCCGTCGACGCGATGGTCGCCACGGTGGGGCAGGCGCTGCGAGGCTAACCTGGCTTGGGGATGCGGCAGGCGCTGCCGTAGACTCGTGCCGCCCGGTTCTAGAGGCTTGCCCCTCGCGCAGGCGCTCGTCGCCGGGCACGCCGCCTTAGCTCAGTCGGTAGAGCGATTCACTCGTAATGAATAGGTCAGGGGTTCGATTCCCCTAGGCGGCTCTGTTTGTCCGCGTCGGCAGCGCGGCTGTGTTCCTCCGCGAGCACCTCCTTGGCCACCTTCATCGCGGTGCTGGCATTCGGGAACCCGGCGTAGCCGGTGGCGTGGTAGATGACCTCGGCGATCTCGTCTTCGGTCAGTCCGTTGTTGCGGGCGATCTGTACGTGGAACCGGAGTTCGTCGGTGGCGCGCAGCGCGATCAGGATGCCCAGGGTGACCAGGCTGCGGTCCCGTCGGCTCAGCCCGTCGCGGGTCCACAGCCGGCCGAACACGTTGTCGATGCCGATCTCGAGCAGTTCATCGCCGAAACTGCCGTCCCGGAAGTCGACGTCGCCGTCCGGCAGCACCCCCGGCAGCAGTTCCCGGAAGACCTGAAGACCCTGTTCGCGCATATCCGTCATGCGGTAAAGGGTGACACGCCGGACTCAGTTCACCGCTCCAGGCCAGCCGGGCCACGCCGGTTCAATGGGGGACTCTTCGCGGGACTGTGGCCCATTCTGCGGTGGGAGTGGCTGTGCGGGCGGTTGTTCGGGGGCGAGCACGGTCACGAAGTAGGCGCTGATACCGCTGTTGGGATCGCGCTGAGTGCGCCTCGGCCGGGGACGACGTACTGACCGTCGTCGTCGGGTTGGGCGGTGGTGTAGTCGTAGTTACAGATGGCGGCAGTGACTTCTCGGCCGGACTGGTCCACCCAACAGAATGTGCGAATACAGGGTTCCGACCAGCGGTCTGTCCAGGGGGGATGGCGGTGTTGGGTTGTCGGTCGCGGGCGCTGGGCAGTCCGTCTGGTCACTGGGTAGGACCGCGCGGGTGTAGCCGGGGTAGGCATCGGCCTCACCGCCGGTGTAGCGGACCAATTGCATGGATTCGAAGTAAGCCCGAAGTGGGACAGCGACACCGGTTAGTAAGTCGATGCCGTCCTCAGCGCCTTAGTGCATTCGCACATCGCTGACCAACCCCGACCACCGTTTCCGGTGCCGGTTGCGGTGGAGGCGGATCAGGTTGTGTGGGCTCGTTCGGTGCACGTGCGGCTGCTCCCCGCGGACGCTGGGATGAGCCTTGCCGGAACTCATCAACTATCTGCAGCGGCGTGGTTGACCATGCGCGAAACGCGTTTAACCCGAGTTGGGCCACAATTTAGTGCGCATCGCGGCTGTGGATGTTGGTGAGCGCGTCGCTGAGGTCGTCGGGTAATGGGTCGGCGGCGGTCAGGATTTGTTGGCCGGCGCGGATCTGCACGGTGCGGTAGCGGCGTGCGGTGCGCACGAACTTCTTGATGCTCCAACCTGTTCGGTGCTCGATCCAGTGCGAGACCGCCATGGCCGCGAAGACGATCGTCAGGTGGGCCTCGATGGAGTCGCGGGTGCGGTGATAGATCGGCCGGGCGGCCAGGTCGTGTTTGGACATCCGGAAGGACTTCTCGATACGCCACAGCTGGTGATAAGCGCCGATGATGAACTCTGCGGGCTGGCTGGTCAGGTTGGTGGTGTAGCCCTTCCATCCCGCCAGCGCGCGAACCTTGGCCTCTAGGGTTCGGTTCACCGATCTGGTGGCCCCGGTGAGCTGGATGAAGCGGTTGCGTTTGACCGGGGCGTGCCCGTCGACCGCGCGCTGGGCTTTGGCGATCTGCTCATCGATGCCGCGCAGTGTGCGCCGTGCCCGGTCGTGGCGGTACTGGTAGTAGATCACCCGATCCGGGATCCCGCGGGCCTTCTCCGCACTGGTCGACGGCCACGGCTGGGTCAGCACCAACCCGTCGGGAACCTGGTCGTCGGGGTGGTCGTCACGCCATTGGCGCACCACATCGGGCAGATACGGGATGCGGGTGCCCAGGATGAACGACAACCCGGCCGCCTGCAGAGCGACCTGGTTGCTCTCCGAAATCATGCCGGCATCAGCGACCACGGTTACATCGGTCAACCGGTGGGCGGCCTTGAACGCGTTGATGACTGGAACCATGGTCGCGGTCTCGGCTTTATTGCCCTCGAAGGCCGCTACGTTGAGCGGAAACCCGGAGGCGTCGGTGAGCAACCCGAGGGTAATCTGCGGATCCAGGCGGCGTTCCTTCGAAAAACCCGGCTCGCGAAACCCATCAGCGACATCGGTCTCGAAGTGCAACGTTGACACGTCGTAGAGCACCAACGAGGCCGGACCCAGTTGAGCATGTGTCGCGCATGCTTTGGATAGTGCTTGTCGCACAGCGTCTTTAGCGAAAGCGGGTAAACGGCGCTTGACGGTGCGGTACGCCGGCGGATCCACCCCGGTCTCAGCGAGCACCCGCAGTGAATCGGCCTTGCTGGTCGGCTCGATGATGCGCGCTGGGCGTGTTTAGTTTTCTGTGTAAGCCGTGCTGAAAGGACACGCAGCAAGAGATGACGATGACCGATGAAAAGGGCACTTCCTCGACGACGGGTAACGAGCTCGTCGCGCAGCTCCAGGCCAGCGGT
>Ga0310822_100106_pt1 | contig 127228 bp, 117 predicted proteins | sample P4_ome_2_FD_201313 | JGI IMG/M metagenome (GOLD analysis project Ga0310822, IMG submission 201313) | Sorghum-adapted microbial communities from Joint BioEnergy Institute, Emeryville, California, United States - P4_Day56_Rep2 | ecosystem: Engineered > Bioreactor > SSF (Solid state fermentation)... | reverse complement strand
CGCACCTATGACATGCATTCGACCTGGACCCATCAGGACTTCGGCGCCAAACTGCCCAGCGAGGTGTTCCGGGAGCACTTCTTGACCTGTTTCATCTCCGATCCGGTCGGGGTGCAACTACGCCACCGCATCGGCATCGACAACATCTGCTGGGAAGCCGACTACCCGCACTCGGACTCGATGTGGCCCGGCGCGCCGGAGGAACTGTGGGAGGTGCTGACCGCCAACAACGTCCCCGACGACGAGATCAACAAGATCACCCACGAAAACGCCATGCGCTGGTACTCCTTCGACCCCTTCACCCACATCCCCCGCGACAAAGCCACCGTCGGAGCCCTACGCAAAGCCGCCGAAGGCCACGACGTCTCCATCCGCGCACTCAGCAAGCACACCGGCAACCGCGGCGACGCACTGCACGCCGCGGCCAGCGCCAACAGCTGACCCCGCGCACGAGGGTCAGCGGAGTTCGTAGCGGATCGGCAGGTGCTTCGGCCCGCCGACGAAGGTGGTCGCGACGAATTCGGCCGGGCCGGCCGGTTCGACCGACTTCAGCCGCGGCAGCAGCTCGGTGAAGAAGCTGTTGACCTCCATGCGGGCCAGCGCCGCGCCGAGGCAGAAGTGCACGCCGTAGCCGAATGAGATGTGTTTGTTGGGATCCCGGCCGACGTCGAAGCCGAACGGGTCGTCGAACACCTCCTCGTCGCGGTTGCCCGACACGTACGACAGCAGCACCGACTCCCCCGCCTTGATCGGGACGTCCCGCACCGTGGTGTCCCGCTGCGCGGTCCGCATGAACGCCTTGACCGGGGTGACCCAGCGGATCATCTCCTCGACCGCCAGCGGCATCAACTCCGGATCGGCGAGCAGCCGCTCATGCTGATCCGGATGCTCGAGCAGGGCGAGCAGCCCGCCGGAGATCGTCGCGCTGGTGGTGTCGTGCCCGGCGGCGGCCACGATCGCGTAGTAGGACATGGTGTCGATGTCGGACAGCGGTTCTCCGTCGATCTTCGCATTGGCGATCGCCGACGCGAGATCCTCGGTGGGGTTCTCCCGGCGCGACGCGGTGAGTTTGGTGAAATACTCGAACATCTCGAGCAGTGCGGCCATCTGATCTTCCTGGCTGGCGCCCCGCTTGAACTCCTCGTCGTCGCTGCCGAAAAGCTCCTGGGTCAGCTTGAGCATCAACGGGAAATCGGCCTCGGGCACGCCGAGCAGCGACATGATCACGTACAGCGGATAGTTGACCGCCACCTCCTGCACGAAGTCGCACTCCGGCCCCAGCTCGAGCATCTTGTCGACGTGGATTCTCGCCAGCTCGTCAACCCGGATCTTCAAAGCACGCATCGCCTTCGGCCGGAACCAGTCGGCGCCGATCGCCCGCAGATCGCGATGGTCGGGGTCGTCGAGGTGGATCAGCGTGCGGATGCCCACCCCGGCCTGCAGCTCGTCGGCCTCGGCGGTGATCAGCACCGGACGCGGTGAATTGGTGAACAGTTCGTTGTCCCGTTCGATCGCCATGATGTCGGCGTGTTTGGTGATCGCCCAGAACGGCCGGTAGCCGTCCACCTCGACCCAGGACACCGGCGCGTGCGCGCGCAGGTGGGTCAGAGCGGCATGCAGCGCCCGTTCATCGGTGTACGCCTTGGGGGTGGCGAAGACCCGGGCGGCCTCGTCGATGATCGGTGTGCTCATGGGTGGCGGCTCCTCTCGGTGGAGACTGGGCTGGTCGTGGGGGACGGGGCGGCGCGCAGCTCGTGCAGGACGGCGGTGACGGCGGTCTCGGGTACGCCGGCCGGGAATGCGGGCAGCACCCGGTCGATCACCCCGGCGCAGCGTTCCCGCAGCCGCCCGGCCAGCTCGTCGAGCGGCGCGACGACGGCGAACGCCGCCAGCACGTCGTCGTCGATGCGCTCGCCCATGGCGTCCCACTCCCCGCGTCTGGACAGCGCGTGCAGCTCGGTGTGCAGATCACCCCACCCGTGCAGGTCCAGCACGCTGCGGTAGGCCGGTGTGGACGCGTAGAACGCCAGCTGTCTACGGGTCGCGACGGCGTTGGCGCGCAACTCGGTCTCGGTCGTCCCGGTCACCACGAACACCGGGCAGGACACCTCGAAGTCACCGCGTCGCCGTCCGGCGCGGTTCATCCCGTCCAGCAGCGCCGGGAGGGTCACCTCGTCCAGATAGCGCCGGGTGGTGAAAGCGTGCGCGAGCAGCCCGTCGGCCACCTCCCCGCACATCCGGGTCATCTCCGGTCCCACCGCGGCCAGGAAGATCCTCGGGTCGCCGTGCGGCTGCGGCTCCGGCACGAACATCGGCGTCATCAGCGTGTGCGAGTAGAAATCTCCGTGGAACGACAACCGGGTGCCGTCGCGCCAGCAGGACCAGATCTCCCGCAGCGCCGTGACGAACTCCCGCATCCGGCGCACCGGATGGCTCCACGGCATCGAGAACCGCCTCTCGACGTGCGGCCGGATCTGGGTGCCGAGCCCCAGGACGAACCGGCCCCGCGAGTAAGCCTGCAGATCCCAACCGATGTTGGCCACCGTCATGGGATTCCGGGCGAACGCGACCGCGATGCTGGTCCCGATCTCCAGCCGCGTGGTGTGCTCGGCCGCCAGCAACAGTGGTAGGAACGGATCGTGGTTGATCTCACCGGTCCAGCACCCGTCGTAACCCTGCCGTTCCAGCGTTCGCGCGACGTCGGGCACCCGGTCGAGTTGACTGGGGATACCCCTGTCGATCTTCAGGCCCGACACCGCGCCGCCACCCATGGGCGATGACGCTACAGTAAGCAATTCAGTAAGGTCAACGACCCCGAGTGAGGCACGGCGTATGACGGACGCACAGGACTGGAAAGAGACGCTCGAGGACCTGGCCCGCCGCCGTGAGCGGGCGTACGGCATGGGCGGCCCGGAGCGGCTCGCCAAACACCACGCCACGGGCAAGCTGGACGCCCGCGCCCGCATCGACCGGCTGCTCGACCCGGGCAGTTTCCACGAGCTGGGCACGCTGGTGGGCGGTGACATCGCGGCCGACGGCCTGGTCGCCGGGGCCGGCCGGATCGACGGCGCCCCGGTGATGGTGGGCGCCGAGGACTTCACCACGCTGGCCGGCAGCATCGGCCCGGGCGGCAACGCCAAACGGTACCGGCTGGCCGAACTGGCGCTGCGCAACAAGGTTCCGCTGATCATGCTGCTGGAGGGCGCCGGTTTCCGGCCCAGCGGCGAGCACTACGGACGCACCCCGACCGACCTGATCGCCCAGGCCCGGTGCTCCGGCAAGGTGCCGACGGTGTCGGCGGTGCTCGGCCCGTCCGCCGGGCACGGCGCTCTGGTGGCGCCGGTGTGCGACTTCACCATCATGAGCACCCAGGGTGCGATCTTCACCGCCGGCCCGCCCGTGGTGAAAGAGTCCACCGGCGAGGAGGTTTCGAAGGAGGATCTGGGCGGCCCCGAGGTCGCGCTGGCCAGCGGGGTGATCCACAACCACGCCGAGGACGACGAGGCGGTCATCGACGACATCCGCCGCTACCTGTCCTACTTCCCGTCGTCGGCATGGTCGTATCCGCCGACCCGGCTGGCCGACGACACCGCCGAACCGCGGCCCACCCCCGAGCTGCTCGACATCGTGTCCCGGGACAACCGGCACGCCTACGACATGCGCGCGGTGCTCGACGTGGTGTTCGACCGGCCGGACTGGTTCGAGGTGCAGCCCCGGTTCGGGCCGGCGATCATCTGCGCGCTGGCCCATCTCGGCGGATATCCGGTGGCGGTGGTCGCCAATCAGCCGCAGGTGATGGCCGGATCGATCGACGCCGACGCCGCCGACAAGGCCGCGCATTTCATCAGCGTGGCCGACTCGTTCCACCTGCCGATCGTGTTCCTGGCCGACAATCCCGGCATGTTGCCGGGCAGCGCGTCCGAGCGGGCCGGGGTGCTGCGCAGCGGGGCCCGGATGTTCGCCGCGCAGACCGCGGCGACGACGTTGAAGCTGCACCTCACGCTGCGCAAGGCGTTCGGCTTCGGGTCGATGGCGATGTCGCTGTTGGGTTTCGACAATCAGGTGGCGACGTTCGCCTATCCGGGCGCGACCATGGGCGCGATGAGCGCCGCCGCGCTGAGCCGGGCCACCAAGGCCGGTGAGGACTACACCGAGGTGCTCAAGCAGATGGAGCTTGAGGCGAGTTACCGGTCGGCCGGACACCTCGGCTTCGACGAGCTCATCTCACCGGTCGAGACCCGCAACCGGCTGCTGGCGGCGCTGCAGCACGGCATCTTCAGCCGTCAGGAGATGGCCGAACCGGTGGCCCGCACCGTCATCACCCCCTGACCGTTGCGATTTCGGCGTGCTGACGGTCGCTGAGCGATCGTCAGCACGCCGAAATCACCCGACGACGGCGCGGTATTCGGCGACGATCGGCTCGAGTTCGTCGGGGGTGGCGCCGTGCATGATCACCGCGTCGGCGCCGTAGTCGAACTCCTTGCGGATCCGTTCGACGCATTGGCGCGCCGATCCGGTCGCGGCGGGTTCCAGCCATTCATCGGGGATCAGCGTGGCGATGTGCTCGATCTGCTCGGGTGTGGCCTTGTGGTCGATGCCGCCCGGAATCGACTGCACCACCGGGTCGTCGCGGAACTTCCGCAGCACCGCCGGATCCCAGCCGTTGGTCTCGACCAGCAGATCGCCGTAGCCCTGCAGATAGGTGGCCAGCCGCGCGACGGTCTTCTTCAGCCGCAGTTCCTCCGGCAGGTGGTCACCGACGGTGGCGAAGCACGACCACACCCGCACCTCGGCCGGATCGCGGCCGGCCTGTTCGGCGGCGTCCTTGACGGTCTTGACCGCGCGCTGCAGTGTCTCCGGGGTGAAATAGGTGTGCAGGATGACGTCGTCGAACATCCGGCCGCCCAGCGCCAGCGTCTGCGGGCCGAACGCGACGATGGCCAGCCGGATGTCCTCGTTGAAATCCGGGTCGAGGAACAGCACTTGATACCTGCCGATCGGCCCGTCGTGGTCGAAGATCACCTCTCCGCGCCACAGCCGGCGCATCACCTGCGCGAAGTCCTCCATCTGCGCGGTGGTCACCGGGGGGATCCCGAACGCGGCGTACATCGCGGCCACGCCGCGGCCGATGCCGAGGGTGAACCGGCCGCCGGACAGCCGGTGCATGGTGGTCGCCCAGGATCCGGTGATCAGCGGGTGGCGGGTGTTGTGGTTGGTGGCGGCGGTGGCGATCTGCATCCGTTCGGTGACCGCGCACGCGGCACCCACCAGCGAGGACGCCTCCTTGACGTTCCACCGCTCGGAGATGAACGCGGTGCCGAAGCCCAGCTCCTCACCGCGGCGGGCCTCGTCCATCAGGGTGGCCGGACCCTCCCCGCCGGCGCCCGCCAGCAGGTAGTAGCCCAGCTCGTCGAGCGGTCGGTTCATGTCCAGACTCCTTGCTTGTACCCGCGATGTGAGACTTCGGTGATCCTGCCATCGACCATCCGCAAGGTCGACTCCCTCGTGGCGGATGACGGTGTCACCCAACAGGTCGTCGGCGGGGGAACCGTCATCGCAGGATGAATCCCTTGTATCCGGCGGCCGCGATCTCGTCACAGCGGCGGCGGTATTCCGGAATGCCCCCGGTGTAGCCCATGTACATCCGTTTCTTACCGGGCACGTTGGCGCCGTTGTACCAGGAGTTGCAACGGGGGTGGACCAGCACGGTTCCGGCCACCAGGGACGCCGCATGCTCGACCCAGTCCTGCTGCGCCGTGGCCGTCGCCTCGATGCTGCGGTGGCCGTTGACCCGAAGATGCGCCAGACAGTCGGAGATCCATTCCACATGCTGTTCCATCGCGGCGATGAAGTTCGTTGCCGCCGAGGGGCTTCCCGGCCCCTGCACCAGGAACAGGTTCGGGAAGCCGGCCACCTGCAGGCCCAGGTAGGACACCGGTCCCTGATCGGCCCACACGTCGCGGAGCGCCGCGCCGTCGCGGCCGCGGACGTCGATTCGGGTCAGCGCGCCGGTCATCGCGTCGAAACCGGTGGCGTAGACGATCACGTCGAGGTCGTAGTGCCGCCGTCCGGTGCTGATGCCGGTCGCGTCGACGGTGCGGATCGGCTCGGCCCGCAGATCGACCAGGGTGACGTTGTCGCGGTTGAACGTTTCGTAGTAGCCCTGGTCGATGATCGGCCGTTTGCAGCCGAACGGGTGGCTGGGCACCAGGGCCGCGGCGGTGGCCGGGTCCCGCACGATGCGGGCGATCACCTCGCCGTACAGTTCGGTCGCCATCCGGTTGGCCTCGATGTCGAAGAACACGTCGCCCCAGCTGACCGCGCCGGCCACCCGTGTTCCTCGATCGCGCGCAGCCGCTCCTCCCGGCCGGCCGATTTCAGGGGTGGTCTGCTGAGCATGTCGAGCATCACCGAGAACGCGCTCAGCCGGGCGGCGCCGACGGGGTGTTCACGCTGGGCGGCGCGGATCTCGCCGTACCTCCGCTTCAGTTCGTCCAGCTCGCCCGGTCGCAGCGCGCGCACCGGCCACGGCAGCGTGTAGGCCGGTGAGCGTTGGAACACGTGCAGATGACCGGCCTCGCGGGCGACCACCGGGATCAGCTGGACGCCGGTGGACCCGGTGCCGATGACACCGACGCGTTTTCCGGTGAGGTCGACCCCGTCCCGGGGCCAGTCGGCGGTGTGCAGCGACGGTCCGGCGAAGGTGTCGCGGTCGGGGATGTCGGGCTGCAGCGGCACCGACAGGATTCCGGACGCGGCGACGACGTAGGACGCCGTGAACCGCTCGCCGGCCCGGGTCCGCACCTCCCACCGGTCGGTCCGCTCGTCGAAGGTCATCGCCACGACCTCGGTGCCGAACGCGATGTCGCGGCGCAGGTCGAACCGGTCGGCGACGAAGTTGAGGTAGGCCTCGATCTCGGGCTGGGCGGGCATGGTCTCGGTCCACACCCACTCCTGCTGGATCTCCTCGGAGAAGCTGTAGGAGGACTCGATGCTCTCGATGTCGCAGCGGGCTCCCGGGTAGCGGTTGTAATACCATGTGCCGCCGACGTTCTCGGCCTTCTCACACGCACGGACCCGGAACCCGAGCTCGCGTAGCCGGTGCAGGGCGTACAACCCGGAGAACCCCGCACCGATGACGATCGCATCGTAGACGTCGGCCACGCTGCACCTCCTCCCCGTTACCGTGCAGGTTACGGTAAGCAAAACGGTAATGTCGCGGTCTCCGATGACCGGTTCGGTGGGCCCAGCGGCGAGCCGTCACCGGCCGGCCGCGGCCCGGTGTCGACGCCGGCGTTCGACGAAGAACTGCGCGGCGCGCCGGATCGCCTCGGGCGCCGGAGCGGGCTGCCAGCCGAGTTCGGTGGTGGCCTTGGAGTGGTCCAGCGGCGAGGTCAGGTGCAGCAGACGCACCGAGTTGAGGTTGAGACGGTGGTCGCGGCCGCGCACCCGGCCGACAACTGTTGCGCCGGCGCCGAATCCGTAGATCAGCGGCAGCGGCACCCCGAACCGTGGCGGATCCACCCCGACGGCGCCGGCGGCGATGTCGAACACCGCCCGCTGGGTGAGGTAGCGCTCGGAGACGATGTACCGCTCGCCGATGCGGCCGTGTTCGCCGGCCAGCAGCATCGCCTCGGCGGCGTCCTCGATGCCGACCACCTCCGCGCCGACGCCGCGGATGTAGAACGACATCTTGCCGGTCGCCACGGCGGCCACCAGGGCGCCGTGCGGGGTGGGCACCCAGTCGCCGGGCCCGTAGGTGTTCGACACACACATCGCCACGGCGGGCACCCGGCCGGTGCGGGCGTAGTCCAGGGTCAGCTCCTCGGCCTGCCGGCGGGATGCGATGTAGGGACCGCCCTTGCCCGCCCAGTTGAACGGGGTGTCCTCGGTGGCCGGCCGGCCGGATGTGCCGACCGCGATGGTGCCGATGGTGCTGGTGAAGACGAACCGGTGCAGATCGGCTTCGGCGGCGATGTCGAGCACCCGCCGCAGACCGTCGACGTTGGTGCGGAACAGGGGGGCGGGATCGCTCCGCCAGGCCCGGGTGTCGACGACGCAGTAGTAGACGACATCGCGGTCGGCCATCGCGGCGCGCACCGCCTCGTCGTCGAAGATGTCGCCGTAGCGGCGGTCCACATCGAGATCATCGATGCCCCGCGTGCGACTGGTCTCCCGCAGCAGGACCCGCACGTCGTCGCCACGCTGGACGAGCCTGCGGGTGACGTGCGACCCGAGGAAACCGCTCGCCCCCATCACCAGTGCCCTACGGCCGCTCATCCGCATTCCTCCGGCCTCCGACGTCATCGACTGCCACCATCCCGCTGAAATCTATACTGTAATACGTTTAGTATGGGCTCGAAGCGCTGATTCGCTGCTGAGGAGGGCACCGGGGTGAAGGTACCGTTCACATGGAAGGTCACCGGCTGGTTCATGATCGGCTGGGCGCCGGAGTTCCCGGTCGGCGAGGTCCGGCCGCTGCGCTACTTCGGTGAGGATCTCGTCGCCTACCGCGACGAATCCGGCGCCTTGCACGTCATGGAGGCACACTGCAAACACCTCGGCGCCCATATCGGCCACGGCGGCACGGTGATCGGAGACTGTGTGGAGTGCCCCTTCCACGGCTGGCGCTGGGGCCCGGACGGCCGCAACACCCACATCCCCTATCAGCCGGACCGCCCCAACAAGGCGCTCACGCTGCGCGTGTACCCGGTGCTCGAGCAGTACGACTGCGTGTTCATCTGGCATCACCCCCACGGTAAGGAACCGCAGTGGGAGATGCCCGACATCTTCCGGTCGTTCCCCCAGTTCGACACCGACCCGCAGCGTTACTACCGGCCGTATCCGGAGTTCTCCCGGTTCGCCGGGAACGAACCGGTGCACCCGCAGATCGTCGCCGAGAACGGCCCGGACAGCGCACATTTCAGGTACGTGCACCGCGCCACGGTGACGCCGCGGATGCTGGAGTGGAAGATCGTCGACCAGCAGTGGCAGTTCCTGACCGGCTGGCCGGCCGAGAGCAGCGACGATCCGGACAAGATGGCACTGCGCATCCACAGCCACATGTTCGGGCTGGGCGGTGCGATCAGCGCCTTCGAGGGCGCCTCGAACCATCGGCTGATCTTCGCGGTGACCCCGGTCGACGACGAATACTCCAACATGTTCTATTCGATCTGGTGGCCCCGCAATCCCGGGGACCCGTCCGACGTGCCGCCCGATGACGTGCGGGCCCGCGTCGAGAAGCAGTACCTGGTGACCGTGTGGGACGATCTGGAGATCTGGCGCTACCAGAAGTACGTCGAGAACCCGGCCTTGTCCAGAGTCGATGCGAAACCCTATATGGCGCTGCGTAAATGGGCCCAGCAGTTCTACGAGGTCGCACCAACCGGGGCGCCGGCCGGGCTGCCGTGAGCCGGGCGTGACCCCACCGCTCGCCGAGCTGATCAGGCCCGCGCACACCGCGATCGTCACCCAGGAGTTGCAGGGTGCGGTGGTCGGGCCGGACGCCGGGCTGGCCGCACTGGCCCACGAGGCCCGCCGCGAGGCCCTGCCCAACATCGCCCGGCTGCTACCCGCCGCCCGGGCGGCCGGCGTGCGCGTGGTGCACTGCCTGGTTCAGCGTCGCCCGGACGGGCTGGGCTCCAACCACAATGCACGGCTGTTCGCCGTCGGCCGCGGGTCGGTCGACATCACCCCCGGCAGCGCCGGCGCGACGCTGCTGCCCGAATTCGGCCCGGCGCCCTCGGATGTGGTGCTCTACCGCTGGCACGGCGTGGGCCCCATGGGCGGAACCGATCTGGACGCGATCCTGCGCAACCTCGGGGTGTCCACCATCGTCGCGGTGGGAGTCTCGCTGAACGTCGCCATCCCGAATCTGGTGATGGACGCCGTCAACGCCGCGTACCGTGTGGTCCTGCCGCGCGACGCGGTGGCCGGGGTGCCGGCGGACTACGGCAACGCGATCATCGACAACACCCTGGCACTGCTGGCCACGGTCAGCACCACCGACGACCTACTGGACACGTGGAAGCAGGAGGCTGGATGACAACGGAATTCACGGTTCCGCAGGTGGCAGACACCGTCGCGGCGGTGCTTCCGGACCGGGAGCTCGTGGTGCACCGTGACCGCCGGTTCACCTACACCGACATCATCGCCCGGTCCAACCGGCTGGCCGCCTACCTGCATTCCCGCGGACTGGGTTGCCATACCGAACGGGACGGGCTGGCGCCGCACGAGTGCGGACAGGATCTGCTCGGCATCTACGCCTACAACGGCAGCGAGTACCTCGAGGGGCTGCTCGGCGCGTTCCGGGCCCGGGTTGCACCGTTCAACGTCAACTTCCGCTACGTGCGCGCCGAACTCGAGTATCTGCTCACCGACGCCGGCGCCACCGCGTTGCTCTACCACGCCGCGTTCGCACCGCGGGTCGCCGAGATCCTGCCGAACCTGCCGCGGCGGCCGGTGCTGATCCAGATCGCCGACGACTCCGGTCACGAACTCCTCGAGGGCGCAGTCGATTACGAATCGATCGTGAGCACCGGCCCGGCCGATCCGCCACCGGTGCAACCGTCCCCGGACGATCTGTACGTGCTCTACACCGGCGGCACCACCGGCATGCCCAAAGGCGTGCTGTGGCGTCAGCACGACATCTTCATGACCGCGTTCGGCGGACGGTCGCTGTACGGCGGGGAGGCAGCCGGCAGCTACGGGGAGATCGCCGAACGGGCGGCGGCGAATCCGGGCACCAAGATGATGATCCTGCCGCCGTTGATGCACGGCGCCGCGCAGTGGGCCGCGATGACGGCGTTGACGACCGGGCAGACCGTGGTGTTCGGGTCGGTCGTGGACCGGGTCGACGCCGTCGACGCGCTGCAGACCATCAAGCGGGAGGACGTCTCGGTGGTGACGGTGGTGGGCGATGCGATCGCCCGCCCGCTCGCCGACGCCCTCGAGCAGGGTGTGTGCGAGACCCCGTCGCTGGCCGTCATCGCCAACGGGGGCGCATTCCTCACGCCGACCACCAAGCAACGGCTGATCGATCTGCTGCCCGATGCGATCGTGGTCGACGGTGTGGGCTCGTCGGAGACCGGCGCTCAGATGACCCACATGTCGATGAACGGCGCCGTCGCCACCGGCACGTTCAATCCCGGGCCGGACACCTGTGTGCTGGCCGAGGATTTCAGCACTGTGCTGCCGCCCGGCCACGCCGGCCTCGGCTGGCTGGGACAACGCGGTTACGTCCCGCTGGGTTACAAGGGCGATGCCGACAAGACCGCACGCACCTTCCCGGTCATCGACACGGTGCGCTACGCGGTTCCCGGTGACCGGGCGCGCCACCTCGACGGCGGGGCCATCGAGTTGCTCGGCCGGGACTCGGTGACCATCAACTCCGGCGGTGAGAAGATCTTCGCCGAAGAGGTCGAGATGGCGCTCGCCTCCCATCCGGCGGTCGCCGATGTGGTGGTGACCGGCCGGCCCAGTGACCGGTGGGGGCAGGAGGTGGTGGCGGTGGTCGCGCTCGCGGAGGGAGCCACCGCCGACGCCGAGGCGCTCATCGAGCACGCCGCCGGTGCACTGGCCCGCTACAAGCTGCCCAAGGCGATCGTCTTCCGGCCGGTGATCCAGCGCAGCCCGGCCGGCAAGGCCGACTACCGCTGGGCCCGCGAGCAGGCGACCGCCTCCGTCGCCGCGGAATAGCATTCCCGCCGCCACTTCCGGCGAATTCGCGTCCAGGAGAACACTCTCGGCGGTCACTCCGGTGGCGATTGTTCGGCGTCGATGCCGACGCTGGCGACCCATTCGCGGATCGCCGGGCCGAGCCACCGGTGCAGGTGCGCCCGCAGTGCGTCCGGTGATCGCGGCGGGTCGCCGGGGTCGGTCAGGAACGACTGCACGATCCGCAGCGACCATTCGATGAGTTCATCGAGCTCGTCGACGATCTCCGCGGCCGGCCGCAGCCGTGCCCAGTCCACCGAGGTGCTCTCGAGCAACATGGATTTGCCGATCTCACGCGCGGACTCCGAGGTGACGTCGCGCAGCAGCACGTGTGACGGCTCGTCGAGCAGCAGTCGCAGGTACGGCTCGTTCGGCACGGCCGCGACGGTCTGCACCACTCCTTCGATGATCGCGTCGGCGACATCGTCGATGCGGCCGAGCCGCTCGGCCATGCGGTGCAGGAATCGCCGGGTGCCCTCGACGGCAGCGGCCTGCAGCAACGCCGAGGTACTCGGAAAGTATCGATAGACCGTCGCCCGGCTGACCCCGAGTTCGGCGGCGACGTGCGCGATCGTGGTCTGCCCGCCACGTTCGGCGACGCACCGGTGCGTGGCCGCGAGGATGCGCTCGACCGCCTCGTCGTCGCTCCTGGGCGGTGTCCCCCGCCAGCCGTGCGTGCGCATGCAGGCGAATGTACCGGCCAACCCTTTACACCGGCGATACATCTCTGCTACGACTGTATCGTCAGGGTTTCGGTATCACTGACGGCCGAAGGGGACCGCCATGACGGTGACCGGGGACGTTCGTCCCGAATACGACGTCGCGATCATCGGCGCGGGTCCCGGCGGTATCGCGGCCGCGCACAAGCTCCGCCGGCGCGGAATCACCGATATCGCGATTCTGGAGCGCGGCGACGATTTCGGCGGCACCTGGCGTGACAACCACTACCCGGGCCTCGCGGTCGACATCCCGATCCTGTGGTACCAGTTCTCGTTCAACCGAAACCCGCGGTGGAGCAGGGTTTTCGCGCCGGGTCCGGAGATCCACCGCTACCTCACCGACACCGCCCGCAGCCTCGGTCTGTATCCGCTGCTGCGCCCACACCATGACGTGGTCGGACAACGGTGGAATGCCGAGAACGCGATGTGGCAGCTGACGGTCCGTGACCGGCCGCCGGTGACGGCGCGGTTCGTCATCAGCTCGGTGGGCGGCTACGTCAACGCCCGGGCAACCGACCTCGAAGGGCTGAGCGATTTCACCGGTAAGGTCCTGCGCCCCAACTGCTGGGACGACGGGTACGACACGCGGGACAAGCGGGTGGCGGTCATCGGCACCGGCTCCAGCGGCGCCCAGATCGTCTCGGCTCTGTCGGGCCGGGTCGCGCGCCTCGACGTCTACCAGCGCACCCCGAACTGGATTCTGCCCCGCCCGGATTTCGCGTTGCCCCGGGCGCTGCAGAGGGTGCTGGAGCTGCCCGGCGTCGCCGCGGTCCTGCACAACATCGGCCGCGCGGTGTTCGACCTGTTCTTCGTGGTGCCGATCGTGCACCTGATGGCGCATGTCCCGGACCGCGTGCTGGTGCGGCTGCTGCGCGGCTATGACTCCCTGGCCCGGTTCGCTTTCCGCGTCCTGCTGCGCGCCGTGGTGCATGATCCGCAGACCCGCCGCAGACTGATGCCGGCACACGGAATCCTCGCCAAGCGGCCGATCATCTCCGGCAGTTACCTGCCGGCGTTCAACGACCCGCGCACCCACCTGATCACCACGCCGATCGAGCGCATCACCGCGGCCGGGGTCCGCACCACCGACGGTGTCGAGCGCCCGGTGGACCTCATCGTCACCGCCACCGGCTACGAACTGTGGACAGATCCCGAGACCTACTTCCCGGGAACGATTCTCGGCGACGCCGGGTTCGATCTCGCACTCGACTACCGGGAGAACGGGTTGCGCAGCTACGGCGGCACCGCGCATCCGCGGCTGCCGAACCGGTGGGAGATCGTCGGCCCGCTGGCGTTCGTCGGCGTGGGCTGGACCGACTTCGTGGAGACCATGGCCGAGCATGCGGTGCGGATCATCGACGCCGCCCGCCGCCGCGGTGCCGATGTCGTCACCGTCACCGACGAGGCGTTCGGACGCTGGGATGCCCGCATGCGGAAGGCCGGCAAGGCCGCGCGGCTGTACTACACGCGGTGCAACCCGGGGGTGAACACGTACTACGTCAACTCCCAGCGCGACACCGTGTACCACCGGCCACAGACCATCACCGAATCGCTGGTGTTCGCCCACCGTCCGCCGCTGACCGACTACCGCTTCGAGCGCCGGCCGGCGGCCGCCCGATCCGCGGTCCGCGCACTCCGGCACGCCGAGGGAAACGAGGCCGTATGAGTGACCAGTGCACCCCGGACATCGACGCGCTCGCGCGTGAACTCGGCTTCAGTTGCCAGGATTCGCCGCCGGCGCTGCGGCTGAGCAATCCGTTCGGGCTGACCAACTGGACGCTGCCGGTGATCGAACTGCTCATCGTCGCCGGTGCGGTGCTGGCGCTGTGGTGGGCGGTGCGCCGGCTGCGCCGCGACGGCGACCCGGTGAACCTGGTGCTGTGGTGCGCCACCGTGCTGTACCTGCTGATCGTCGAACCGCCGCTGTACTTCCCGGCGGCGTTCGGGGTCGACGAGCTGATCGGGGCGGTGTTCGCGCACAACATCTTCACGGTCCAGTTCCTCTACGACCGGCTGCCGCTGTACATCGTCGCGCTGTATCCGGCGATGGCGATGGTGGCCTACGAGATTGTGCGCAGCCTGGGCATCTTCCGGGACCGCGGCATCGTCGTCGGCGCGATCTGCGTCGGGTTCGTCCACCAGTGCTTCTACGAGGTGTTCGACCAGCTCGGCCCGCAGTTGCAGTGGTGGACGTGGAACCGCGGCAACGTGATCAACGAGCCGATGCTGGCGTCGGTGCCGATGGCCAGCGTGCTGCTGTTCGCCACCGTCGGGCCGGCCGTGCTGACCGCCTTGGTGTTGCTGCTCGTCGGGGGTGACCGCCGCCGGGGCACCATGGGGCTGGCGTTGTGCATCCTGGTGGTGGCGGTGCTGGTGCCGGTGTCGATGACGATCGTCAACATCCCGATCGCACTTGCCGGCCGCGGCGACCCCGGCGGCCCGCTGCGCTGGGCGGTCTACGTGGTGTACATGGCGCTGTTCGCGGTGATCGCGCTGCGTGCCATGCTCCCCCGATTGCGGCGGCGGGTCACCGGATCGGAGGTGCCGAATACGTTCGTGCGGGTGTTCGGCACCGCGTATCTGGTGGTGCTGGCGGCGCTGTGGGTCGCCGCACTCGCCGGCGTCGGCGACGGCCCGGCCGGAAACGTTCCCTACACCGCAATGTGTTTCCTGGTGGCGGCCGTGCTCACCGCGGCGGTCTCGGTGCGCGACAGCACCGCCGCCGGGACCGAGCGCGAGGAGATTGCGCGATGACCGAATTGCGGCAGGAGGCTCAGCACGCCGGTGCGCACCGCCGGCATGTGGGCGCTCATCCGCAGTCATCCCGGCCTGCAGCAGACCCTCGACGCGGCGATCGGCGCCTACGACCAACTGACCGAGACCACCTCACTGCGCCACCGGCTGGCCTATGTGGCCGACCTGGAAGCGGCGTTCACCCCGTTCTTCACGATGTTGTTGGATCACGAGGCGGCGCTGTTCCGGCCCGGCGACGACCGGGTGGCGTCCTTGTTCGTGTGGCACTTCGTCGAGGAGATCGAGCATCGCAGCTCGGCCCTGCTCATCTACGATGCCGTGGTCGGCGACAAGTGGTACCGGATGCGGGCCCTGCCACGCATCGTGCGTCACCTCATGCACGTGGTGCTGCTGATCACCAACGGCATCAACGAGCATGTGCCGCCGGCCGAACGGGCGATCGACACCAGCACGATCATCCCGCTCTACCGGCTGGTCCACCGCACCCGGAAGGACCCCGACATGCCCGGGGTGCGGCCTGCGCTACACCCGGTGCCGTGGCGGCAGAAACTGCTGACCGCGTGGCGGGTGCTGGGCAGCCAGACGCCGATGCACAATCCGGCACACGCGGTCATCCCGGCCTTCGCCGACGACTGGATCGCCCGGTACGACCGCGGCGACGACGTGTCGCACGGGTACACCAGCTGAGCCGCACTCACCGGCCGAGCATGCGGACCGGGACGTTCTGCCAACCGGCGACGTTCTGCATGTTGACCCGGCGGCAGTTGTCCCAGTCGACCTCGTAGCGGGGCATGAAGTCCAGCATCCGCTCCAGTGCGATCGCCGACTCCATCCGGGCCAGCGCCGCGCCGAGGCAGCTGTGGATGCCGTAGCCGAACCCGAGGTTCTGCGCCTCGGTGCGGTCCCGTTCGATGTCGAAGGTGTCCGGGTCGGTCCAGGCCCGCGGGTCGCGGTTGGCCGACCCGCCGATCAGGAACACCGGCTTACCCGCCGGGATCGTGACGCCGTGCAGGGTCACCTCTCTGCGCGAGCACCGCACGTTGTACTGGGCCGGCGCCTCGTAGCGCAGCAGTTCCTCGACGGCCGCGGGGATCTTGGAGCGGTCCTCGAGCAGCAGCCGCCACTGGTCCGGGTGCTGCGCGAACACCACCGCGGCGTTGCCGATCAGTTTGGTGACGGTCTCGGCGCCCGCACCGCCGAGCAGCATGGCGAACTGGGTGATCTCGACGTTGTCGAGCGGTCCGCGTTTCCCGTTCTCCCGCTCGATCTCGGCGGTGATCAACCGGCTGAGCAGATCATCGCCGAGGTCGTGGCGGCGTTGTTTGGTCAGCTTGTACAGGTAGACGGCCATCTCGGTGGCGGCCTGGACGCCGCGTCGGCTCATCTCGACCTCGCCGGGTTCGCGGTGCAGGAAATCATCGACCCACAGCCGCATCTGCTGCCGGTACTCGGTCGGCACGCCGAGCATCCGGGAGATGATCTCGATCGGGAACAGCGCCGAGAAGTCCTGCACCGCGTCGAAACCCGCCGGATCCACGGCAGCCAGACAGTCGTCGACGACCTCCTCGACCATCGACCGCAGCGACTGGATCGCCCGCGGGGTGAACACCCGGTTGAGCAGGCTGCGCATGTGCCGATGCTCCGGCGGGTCCATCATGATGATCGATCTGTGCGGCGGCGGTTCCGGATTGCGCACCATGGCCAGGTCGACACCCCGCGCAGACGAGTAGGTCTCGAAGTCCTTGAACGCCGCTGCCACATCCGCGTGCCGGCTGAGCGCGTAGAAGTCGTACTCCTCGCTGTAGTAGACGGGCGCCTCTTCGCGCATCCGCCGATAGGTCTCATAGGGACCGTTGAAGAAGTCCTCGGAGAACGGGTCGAAGATCAGTTTCGTCGTCGTCATCGTCTGGTCAACGCCTCCTCCGCTGGATCCGACGCCGGGTTCGGTTGCGGGCCATGCGGAGTCGGAACTCCGCGCCGCGCCGCATCGCCGCGCCGAACGGCGGGGCGGCACTTGCGGTGATGGAGAACGGCAGATCGCTGCCGACGATGGTGCGGTGGTGACTGAACGTGTCGAATCCGGCCTTGCCGTGGTACGCGCCCATCCCGCTGCGGCCCACCCCACCGAACGGGGCGTCGGACGGGATCATCTGGGCGGCGAAGTCGTTCCGGGCCACACCACCGCTGCGGGTACGCCGGACGAAGGTCCGGAAGTCGGCGTCGTCGGGCCCGAACCAGTAGGCAACCAGAGGCGACGGCCGCGCGTTGACGTAGGCGATGGCGTCGTCGAGGCGCCGATAGCCCCGCACCGTGAGCACCGGTCCGAACACCTCTTCCGCGGCGATCCGCATATCGTCGTCGACATCGCGGATCACCGTCGGCGGGATCTTCCGGGTGGCCCGGTCCGGCAGCGATTCGCCGTCCGGCACCGCCTGTTGCACGGTGGCGCCCCGCTCGCGGGCGTCCTCGATCAGGCTCAGCACCCGGTCGAAGTTGGCGTCGTTGACCGCCGAGCAGTAGTCACCGTTGTCGATGATGGTCGGGAACATGGTGCGCCACTGGGAGAGCAGCCCGTCGACGAACGCCTGCACCCGCTGTTCGGGCACCAGGACGTAGTCCGGGCAGACACACACCTGCCCGCCGTTGACCATCCGCGCCTGGGCGAGACGGGTCGCCGAGCGGCCGATATCGGCGTTGGGCGCCACCACGACCGGATTCTTGCCGCCGAGTTCGAGGGTGACGGGCACCAGGTTGTCGGCCGCGGCCCGCTGCACCAGCCCTCCGACCGTCGGTGAGCCGGTGAAGAACAGGTGATCGAACGGCAGCGAGGCGAATTCCGCGGCGACGTCGGGCCCGCCGGTGGCCACGGTCAGCTCGTCCGGGGTGAAGTACGTCGGTGCCAGGGTCTTCATCAATTCCGCGGTGCGCCCGGTGATCTCCGACATCTTGATCATCACCCTGTTGCCTGCCGCGAACGCGGCGGCCGCCGGCAGCACCACCAGGTTGACCGGGAAGTTCCACGGCCCGATGATGCCGACCACACCCAGCGGGGTGGGCTGGACCTCGGCGCGCAGTCCGACCAGCCGCGCCGCACGCAGCAACGGGGTGGTCCGCATCCATTGCGCCACATGGCGTCTGGTGTGTTCGACGACCGGCACCACACCGAGCACCTCGGTGAACAGCGACCCGGCCTTCGAGCGGGTGCCGTAGTCGGCCGCCATCGCGTCGACGAACGCATCGGTGTTCTCCAGCAGCAGCGCCATCAGTCGATCGATGCGGTCCCGCCGCACCGCGGCACTCGGCGGGCCCTCGGCCTCGAATGCGCGGCGTTGCCGGTCCAGCACGGTGCGCAGCACCGACCGTTCGTCCGGCGGGCTGTCGATTCGCTCATCGACGGTGCTCATGCCCTCTCCCGAATTCCCTGGCAGCATCTCTTGTGAGCCCTGCGGTAAGGCTAACGGTAAGTGCTGTGGCAACCGTTGTCCACCAGACCCGAATTGTTTACAGTTCTGGTTACAGTCGGCCCATCAAGCGGCCGTGAGGACAGCGGGAGACTCGAGAGATCATGGGCGCAGAACCGCGGCGGATCGTGGTGGTGGGTGCGGGTTCCGGAATCGGCGCCGCGACCGCGGCGCACTTCCACAACCGTGGCGAGCATGTCGTCGCGGTCGACATCAAGCCCAACGACACGCCTGCCGCACGACACGTGCGATGCGATCTGCGCGACCCCGCCGACATCGCCGGGACCCTCGACGAGATCGGCACCGGCTGGGACCTGCTGGCACATGTCGCCGGGGTGCCGGGCACCGCCGCGGCCGCCGACGTCCTCAAGATCAACTACCTGGGCATGCGGCTGATAACCGAGGGAATGCTGCCGCGGCTGCGGCAGGGCGGCGCCGTCGTCGCGGTCGCCTCGACCGCCGCGGTCGGCTGGGAACAACGCACCGAGACCCTGGCCGGGTTGCTCGACGCCACCGACGCCGACGCCGTGGAACGCTGGCAGGCCGAGCAGGATCCGGCCTATCCGGTGTACAGCTCCTCGAAACAGGCCGTGATCCTGTACGCCAAGCGGTTGGCCGGCCCGGCGTGGACGAAGTACGGCGTGCGGATCAACACCGTCAGCCCGGGACCGGTCGAGACGCCGATCCTGCCCGACTTCGAGCGGACCATGGGCAAAGACATTCTCGACATGGTGCGCGCCACCGTCGGCCGGCACGCCACCGTCGACGATGTCGTGCCGGTGATCGACTTCCTCGGCTCACCGGCGGCACGCTGGATCACCGGTCAGGACATCCATGTCGACGCCGGTTACATCACCTCGCTGACCTGCGGAATCCCCATCGAGCTGTGAGGTCGACTGTGGAGGATTCTGGACCAGGCTCCGTGATGACCGCCGCCAAACCGGCCGGCTATCTGCGGGATCCGTACCCGTTCTTCGCCGAGCGGCGCCGCGGGTCCGGGGTCTTTCACGGCACCGTGATCGACTACTCCAGGACGCCGGAGTCACTGCGCCCCACCGACGGTTACGCGGCGATGTCGTTCGACGCGGTCAACCGGGTCCTCCGTGACGGCAGGGTGTTCAGCTCGGCGTTGTACGACACCACCATCGGACTGTTCACCGGTCCGACCCTCCTGGCGATGGAAGGTGGGACTCATCGCGCGCACCGCAATCTGATCTCCGCGGCGTTCAAGACGAAAGCGCTGGCCCGCTGGGAGCCGAGCATCGTGCGCCCCATCGTCAACGCCCTGATCGACGAATTCATCGACACCGGCACCGCTGATCTGGTCCGGGACTTCACCTTCGAGTTCCCCACCCGGGTGATCTCCCGGATACTCGGCCTGCCCGAGGAGGATCTGCCGACGTTCCGGCGCTGGGCGGTTCAGCTGATCAGTTACACGGTCGACTATCAGCGCGCGTTCGAAGCCTCGGCCGCCCTCAAGGACTACTTCCTCGAGCAGATGGAGTCCCGCCGGTCGAAGCCGACCGATGACATGATCGGCGACCTCGTCACCGCCGAGATCGACGGTGAGAAGCTCAGCGACGAGGCCATCTACTCATTCCTGCGACTGCTGCTGCCCGCGGGTCTCGAAACCACCTACCGTTCCTCGGGCAACCTGATCTACCTGCTGCTGACCCATCCCGAACAGTTCGCGGCCGTGGCGGCCGATCCCGGCCTGATCCCGCAGGCGATCGAGGAGGGTCTGCGCCACGAGACACCGCTGACCACGGTGCAGCGGCTCACCACCGAGGACACCGAGTTGTGCGGTGCGGCGATACCCGCGGGCGCGGTCGTGGACACCTGCATCGGCTCGGCGAACCGCGACGAGACCCGCTGGGATCGGCCCGAGGAGTTCGACATCTTCCGGGATCGGGTGCCGCACTTGTCATTCGCAGCCGGTGAGCACACCTGCATGGGTTTGCATCTGGCCCGGATGGAGACCCGGGTCGCGCTGGAGACGCTGCTGAGCCGGGTACACGACCTCACATTGGTCACCGACGGGGATCCGCACATCTTCGGCCAGCCGTTCCGCTCGCCCACCGCGATCCCGGTGACCTTCGATCCGGTGCGCTGACCGGCCGGATCACTGCCGCCGCGGCACCCGGTGCGCGATCGTCCGGGTCTCCAGGTACTGCTGGAATCCCTCCAGACCGCACTGCCGGCCGAGACCGCTCTGTTTGAAACCGCCGAACGGCGCGTCGGCGCCATAGAACATACCGCCGTTGACGCCGATCGCTCCGGTGCGGACGCGCCGGGCGACCGCCATCCCCCGTTCGGCGGATCCGGACAGCACCGCACCGGCCAGCCCGAAGACACTGTCGTTGGCGATGCGCACGGCCTCGTCGTCGTCCGCGAACGGGAGGATGACCAGCACCGGGCCGAAGATCTCCCGCTGGGCGATCGGCGCGCTGTTGTCGACCCCGACCACGACCGTCGGCTGCACGTAATGCCCGCCGGTGAGGTGATCCGGTAGATCGGTGACAACGCCTCCTCCCGTGGTGATCTCGGCACCCTCCGCGCAGGCCTCATCGCAGGCGTCGAGTATGCGCTGTTGTTGCGCGGCGCTGATCACCGGTCCGACGACGGTGCCCGGCAATGCCGGGTCGCCGACCGGCACGGCGGCGAACGCCGCGGTGACGGCCGCGACGGCGTCGTCGTAGAGCGACCGGTGGACCAGCATCCGGGTGGTCGACGCGCAGGCCTGCCCGGCGTGCACACATACCCCGATGGCGGCCGGGATGATCCGGTCCGGGTCGGCGTCGTCGAGCACGATCAGCGCCGACTTGCCACCGAGTTCCAGGAAGCTGCGCTTCATGGTCTCGGCGCCCTGCCGCAGCAGGTGTTTGCCCACCTCGGTCGACCCGGTGAACGACACCATGTCGACCCGCGGATCGGTGGCCAGCAGTTCGGCGACCTCGTTGTCCGGAGTGGGCACCACGTTCACCACCCCGGGCGGGATGTCGGTGTGCTCGGCGATCAGGCGCCCCAGCCGGGTGGCGTTCCACGGTGTGTTCGGATCCGGTTTGAGCACCACCGTATTGCCGGCCGCCAATGCGGGGCCGAGTTTGTTGAGGGTCACCTCGATCGGAAAGTTCGACGGGGTGATCGCAGCGACCACCCCTACCGGCTCCTTGACCACGACACGGACATTGCGCTCACCGAACAGGCCACCACCGGCGAGGGTTCGCTCCCATTCGAATTCGTCGATCAGGCGGGCCGGATAGCGCAGCGATTCGGCGACCGGCCAGTCCAGTTGGGCGTTGCCGACGGTCATGGCCGGGCAGCCGACCTCGGCGATGAGTTCGTCGGCCAGCAGGTCACGTTCGGCCTCCAGTGCGGTCTGTAGCTGGTGCAGGCACCGCTGCCGAAAAGCCCGGTCGGTGGACCAGTCGGTCTCGTCGAACGCCCGGCGGGCGGCGCCGATCGCCCGTTGCATGTCCGGGGCGCCCGCCGCGGCGGCGCCGCCGAGGACCCGACCGGTGGCGGGGCTGACGTTGTCGAACCGGGCGCCGGAGGCGGCCTCGACCAGTTCACCGTCGACGAGCATCCGGGTTTCGGCTCGTGCCGCCGCGCGGTGGCCGAGTTCGACGCTGGATTCCTGCGTGACGACCTCGGCCACCGCACCTCCCCGGGACTGATTCATCAACGGTAAACGTTACAGTAGTATCTTGGGTGATCCAGCGCACACGGCGGAAGGTTCCGATGACCGAGAAGACGACACGGGTCATGCAAGGCGTCCGAGTTCTCGAGGTCGCCCAGTTCACGTTCGTGCCCGCGGCCGGCGCGATCCTCGCCGACTGGGGCGCTGACGTCATCAAGGTGGAGCATCCGGTGCGCGGCGACACCCAGCGCGGCTTCATCCACATGGGCGGTTTCGAACTCAACCCCGACCGCCACCCGCTCATCGAGCATCCCAACCGCGGGAAACGCAGCATCGGCATCGACATCTCCACCGACGGCGGCCGCGAGGTGCTCTACGAGATCGCCAAGACCTCCGATGTATTCCTGACCAATTACCTTCCCGTGCAACGGCAGAAGCACAAGTTCGATGTCGAGCACATCCGGGAGGTGAACCCGGGCATCATCTACGCCCGCGGGAGCGCCTACGGCGACAAGGGCCCGCAGCGTGACGTGGGCGGCTTCGACGGCACCGCGTTCTGGACCCGCAGCGGGATCGGCCACGCACTCACACCGGAGGAACTCGGCGGTGCGCTGTCGCAAGGCATCCCGGCATTCGGCGACTCAATCGGCGGGATGAACATCGCCGGTGGGATCGCGGCGGCGTTGTTCCACCGCGAACGCACCGGGGAGGCCGTCGAGATCGATGTCTCGCTGCTCAGCACCGCCTGGTGGGCCGCGGGCGCCAGTGTCACCCAGGGCATGGAGACCGGGGAGACGATGCGGTCGCAGATGCCCGACACCGTAGGGCCGACCGTCAACCCGTTCCTGGGCAACTACCTCACCTCCGACGGCGGCACGATCAATCTGTGCATCGTGAGCCCGACCGGATACATCCGCGATGCGTTCGAGCATCTGGATCTGCCCGAACTGGCCGATGATCCCCGCTTCTGCGATGTCATGCCGCTGTTCGAGAACGCCGCGGAGGCTGCCCGACTGATCGCGGACTCGATCCGCAGCAAGCCGTTCGACTACTGGCGCGAACGGTTGAAGACGATGAAGGGTCAGTGGGCGCCGTTCCAGAGCCTGGTCGACCTGGCCGGCGATGAACAGGCGATCGCCAACGACATGATCGTGGAAGTGGACGCCGCGGACGGCGGGCCGCCGTTCAAGGTGGTGCGCGGCCCGGTGCAGTTCAACCACGAGCCGCTGAGAACCACCCGGGCTCCGCTGGCCTCCGAGCACACCGAGCTCATCCTGATGGACATCGGCATGGACTGGGACCGGATCTCGGAGTTGAAGGATTCCGGCGCGATCGCCTGACTGTCTGCTTGCCGACTGATTTCATACCCGGAGACGGAGGATTCATGCCCAGACCGCTGGTCCCGGCGATTCCACCCGGCCGGACGACAATATTCTCGCCTTTCAACCGGCCTGACGGAGAGGACTTTTCACGGTGAATGACGTGGCGATCATCGGTGTGGGACTGCATCCGTTCGGACGGTTCGAGGGTAAGACCGCGATGCAGATGGGGGTGGACGCGATCTTCGCGGCGGTCGCCGACGCCGGGGTGCGGTGGTCTGATATCCAGTTCGCCACCGGCGGCAGCTGGACGGTGGCCAACCCGGACGCGATCGTCGGCATGGTGGGGTTGACGGGTATCCCGTTCACCAACGTGTTCAACGCCTGCGCCACCGCGGCGAGTGCGGCCAAGGCCTGCGCGGACGGCATCCGGTTGGGCGACTACGACATCGGCATCGCAGTCGGCCTGGACAAGCACCCGCGCGGCGCGTTCACCGAGGATCCGGCGCTGGTCGGCATGCCCCGCTGGTATGCCGAGAACGGCCAGTATCTGACCACCCAGTTCTTCGGTATGAAGGCCAACCGTTATCTACACGAGCACAACATTTCCCAGGAGACGTTGGCCAAGGTTGCGGCGAAGAACTTCCGCAACGGGTCGTTGAATCCCAATGCGTTCCGGCGTAAGCCGATCCCCGAGCAGGACATCCTCGATTCGCCGATGCTCAACTACCCGTTGACGCAGTACATGTTCTGCGCGCCCAACGAGGGCGCGGCGGCCGTGGTGATGTGCCGGGCCGACATCGCGCACCGCTACACCGACAAGCCGGTGTATCTGCGGGCGGTCGAGGTGCGCACCCGCCGTTACGGCGCCTATGAGGTGAACACCACCTTCGCCCCGGTCGAGGAGGATGTGGCGCCGACGGTATACGCGGCGCGGGCGGCGTTCGAGAAGTCCGGTGTCGCGCCGGCGGATGTGGATGTGATCCAGTTGCAGGACACCGATGCCGGCGCGGAGATCATCCACATGGCCGAATGCGGATTCTGCGCCGACGGTGAACAGGAGAAGCTGCTGGCCGAGGGCGCCACCGAGATCAACGGGTCGCTGCCGATCAACACCGACGGCGGGCTCATCGCCAACGGTGAGCCGATCGGCGCGTCCGGTCTGCGCCAAATCCACGAGCTGGTACGGCAATTGCGCGGCCAAGCCGGTGACCGCCAGGTGCCGGGCAATCCGAAGGTCGGTTTCGCCCAACTCTACGGCGCACCCGGGACCGCGGCCGCCACCGTGTTGACAACGTGATCACGGGCGGTGGCGGCGGCACCTCAGCGGCGAAGGTGCACGTCCCGCGGCGAGTGCGCCTTCACATACCCCGCAGTGCCGCCAGTGCGCCACATCGGCCCAAACCCCGCCACAGCAACACTCTCAGCGCAATGGCTGCACACTGACCGCGGCCTCACCACACTGACCGTGGCCTTTGCACATTCACCGCGGCGGCGGTGCGGAATTTCCCCCGGCAGGAGTGGCTCGTTACCGCGGCGGTGCGGAATTTCCCCCGGCAGGAGTGGCTCGTTACCGCGGCGGCGCGGATTACCTGCGCCGGCGGACATGGCGGCCCTCCGAAACGGTCATGCGCTCTTCTTCACCGGCTGCCCGTAACTCGGTTTGCCCAGCCCGAGCACATACTGGGCGATCATGTTCCGGAAGACCTCCAGGGTGCCGCCGTAGATGCCGACCAGCGGCGCGAACCGGTACACGTATTCAGCCGCCCCGTCGTCGGCGGCGCCATCGGCGCCGACGGGTAGCGCCGACGCCGCACCGAGGATGTCCATCAGGTCGGGCGAGATGTCGCGCATGGTCTGGGCGACCGCGACCCGCCCGAAGATGCTCGGGGTCGACAACGCCATCTCCAGCCGGGCCACGCTGCGCCCCAACCGGTAAGCCACCGAACCGTCGTCGATGAGCCGCCGGCCGGACGAATCGGCACGGTTCACCGCCGCCGCGGCCCGGTCCACCGCCGTCGCCAGGAAGCCGGCCTGGTGATTCATGATCGACACGTCCTGCAGACCGTCGGGCGCCGCCGCGACCGCGCCGTGCTCGGCGTTGAGCGGTTCACGCAACACCTGCCAACCGCCGTTGACCTCACCGAGCCGGTACTTGTCCGGAACCCGGACATCGCTGTAGTAGACGATGTTCGTGCGGTCCCCGTCGACGGTGCGGATGCCCTGGATCTCGATGCCCGGGGTGTCCAGCGGCACCAGGAACATCGTCAGGCTCTGATGTTTCGGCGCGTCCGGATCGGTGTTGGTGATCAGGAACACGTACTGGCAGTTGTGTGCGCCGGTGGTGAACATCTTGGAACCGTTGATCACCCAGTGATCACCGTCCCGGACGGCGCGGGTCTTGCAGGTCGCGATGTCCGATCCGCCCTCGGGTTCGGTGTATCCCAAACACATCCGCACATGTCCGCTGAAGAACCCGGGCATCACCTCCTCCTGCAGTTCGGGGGAACCGAACCGGACCACCGACCGCGCCACCAGAGCCGAGGTCCCCCAGGTCACCCAGGGCACGTGCGCCCGGCGCTTCTCCAGTTCCCAGATGCGCCGGCGCACCCTGCTGAAGCCGCCCTCGTCCGCGGGCTTCCACTCCTTCTCGAGGTAGCCGGCGGCGCCGAGGGCCAGGTGAACGCCTTCGTCGAAGTTGTCCCCGGTCTCGCGGTCGCGCTGGATCACCTCATCGGTGACCACTTCCCGCAGGAATCTGCGGACCTCGTGGTAGAACGCCTGGTCCTCGTCGCTGAGTTCGACCCGACTGAAATCCATGCTGCTGCTCCTAGACGTGGGCGCTCTCGCGCTCCGCCACGAGGTGGGCGATGTGCTTGGCAGTGGCTCCCGGATCACCGGCGGCGAGCGGCCACCCCCGCGCGCGGACCAGATAGGCCGTCGCGGCAGCTTCCGAGGACACGCCGAGGCCGCCCTGGATGTGCACCGCCATCGTGGCGTGTCTGGGAGCCTCCTCGGCCATGAAGACGAACGCCGAGGGCGCCAGTTCGGGCCGCTCGTCGGGTTCGTTGTCGAGGAACCAGGCGGCCCGCCGGGCCAGGTTGCGACCGCCCTGCACCACGACCGCCATGTTCGCCAGCGGATGCGAGATCGCCTGCAGCGTCGAGATCGGAACCCCCAGCGTGTAACGGGTTTTCGCGAACTCGGCGGCGATCGTCATGGTCTCCTCCACCAGCCCCACCAGGGCGGCCGCGGTCAACAGCCGCCACTCCGACAGGGCACGCCGGTACGCGGCGGCCGCTTCCAGGCCGCCGCCGATCACGGTGCGACTGTCGGCGGTGGCGGGATCCACCCACGCCATCGGCAGCCGTCCGATGTTGTCGACCGGGGTCGGGCGGCTCGCGAACGTCAGCGCCACCACGTCGTCGCCGTCCCGGACGATCAACCGATCCGCGACGGCCGCGGCCGGCATCAACCGCGACCCGGTGCCCGCCTCCAGGGCCGGGTCCAGGGCCACGATCTGCCGCCCGGCGACCACGTCGGCGTCGACGGCGCCGAGGGCGGCCAGCAACCGGGCCGCCACCACGTGGTCGATCCACGGCACCGGGGCCAGCACCCGACCGACCTCCTCGGCCACCAGAGTCAGGTCGACCAGGGTGGCACCGTCACCGCCGACGGATTCCGGTACCGCCATCGAGCTTCCGCCCATGCCGCACAACCGTTCCCACAGGTTCTTGTCGAACCCCACCGGTTCGGCCTCGCGCACCACCTCGATCGGGCAGTGCGCCTTGAAGAACTCCCGGTAGGCCGACTGGATGGCCTCGTGGTCCTCGGTCAGGCTGTAGTCGAGCCTGCGCAACTCGTAGCGGTCCATGTGTGTCAGCGCTCCTGTTCCGGACCACCGAAGAAGAATTCGGCGGCGTTGTTGTAGAGGTAGTTGTCGAGCACCTCGGACGGCAGGTCCAGTGCGTAGGCTTCGGGGACGACGCGGCGCATCGTGAGCACCGGCCAGTCGGAGCCGAAGATCACCTTGTTCGGCCCCCGGGTGCGCATGTAGTGCAGCAGGCTGTTTGGCAACCGTTTCGGTGACCACGCCGAGGTCATCAGCCGCAGGTTCTGGTATTTGATCAACAGCCGGATCGCGATGTCCCACCAGGGATCCGCCCCGTGGATCATGCAGAGCCGAAGTTCGGGGAACCGGACGCAGACCCGGTCGAGGTGGATCGGGTTCTGTACCTCACCGGGGATCGGCGGGCCGGGGATGCCGGTGTTGACGCACAGCGGAAGCTCCAGCTCGGCGCATTTGGTGTAGAGCGGGTAGTAGACGGCGTCGCTGGGCGGGTACTGTCCGTCGCCCCAGAAACTCGGGCCGACCACCGCGTAGACGACCGGCAGATCCGCGGCCACCGCGGCCAATTCGCGCAGCGATGGTATCGGCCGCAGCAGGTTGACCCCGCCCATCGCGAGCGCGAACCGGTCCGGACGAGCCTCGACGAACTTCCGCGCGGTGACCGAGGGCTTGCTCAGGTTGTCCATCAGGATCGCCTTCTGCACGCCCTGCTCGTCCATCTCGTCGAGGAGTTCGGCCAGGTCGACCGGCGCGAACATGGCCTCCGGACCCTTGAAATAGTCGTCGCGAACCTTCTCCATCCAGGCCGGCTGCATCTCGGCCTCACCGAAATGCACATTGACCAGACAGTCCAGCACCTTTCGTGTCATGCCATCCTCATTGCGCTCTGCACCGCGACCTCCCTCGCCCAGCGGTAGTCGGCCTTACCGTTTCCCAGCCGGCGGATCTCGTCGACGGTGATGAACTCCTTCGGCGTCTTGAAACCGGCCAACGCGGCGGTGCAGTGGGCGTGCAGCGCCGACGGGCTGGAGTCGCGCTCGGAATCGCCACGCAGCGCGACCAGCGCGACGACCTCCTGCCCCCACCGCTCGCTGGGGCGGCCCACCACCAGCGCGTCGACGATGCCCGGGTGGGCGCGGAGCACCTCCTCGACCTCCTCGACGAACACCTTCTCGCCACCGGTGTTGACCACCAGGGAATCCCGGCCGTACAGCACCAACGTGCCGTCGGGAGCCAGCGACCCCCGGTCGCCGGAGATGACCACTCGACGCCCCTGGACCTCCGGGAACGTGCGGGACGTGCCCTCCGGATCGTCGAAGTAGCCCAGCGGGATCCGCCCGGCGCGGGCCACCCATCCGATCTGTGTCTCGCCGGGCTCGAGGAACCGGCCGTAGTCCTCGGCGACCACCAGTGCCCCGTCCCGCAGTTCGAAGGTCTCCTTCTCGTCGCCTCGCTGGCTGCGGCCGAAGCCGACATTGCCGGTCTCCGAGGAGCCGTAGCCGTTGATGAAGGTGATCTGCGGCAGCATGTCGAGCAGCGCCCGCTGATGCTTCGGATTGGTCGCGGCACCGCCGGCCGCCACCGCGAACAGCGCCGAGAGGTCATAGCGGTGTTGCCGCATCTCGGCCACCAGCGGGCCGGCGTACGCGTCGCCGACCATCGTCATCAGCCCGACCTTCTCCCGCTCCGCGGTTCGCAGCACCCGCCGTGCATCGAATCTGGTGCTGTCGTAGAGCACCACGGTCTGACCGCTGAGCGCCCCGGCGAACGCGGTCCACATGCCCGCCGCATGCATCAACGGTGACACCGCGAACCACGGCGGCCCGGCGTGGCGCACCTTGTCGTGGATCTCGTCGACCGAGTCGTGGTCGGCGCCGTTCATCGACACCGTGTAGGTGTCGCTCTGCCGCCACATCACCCCCTTCGGCCGGCCGGTGGTCCCGCCGGTGCAGATCATCAGCACATCGTCCGGCGACGGTGTGATCGGCTGATCGACATCCCCTTGGGCCAGCGCATCTTCCAGATCGATCGCACCGGACAGGCCCACGCCGTTGGAGCAGTCGGAGCCGTCGGAGCCTTCGGGGCCGTCGTCGATCGCGATGAGCAGTTCGGCGCCGCTCGGCGGCAGCACACCGGCGAACTTCGCGCCCAACGAGCGGTGGTAGATCACCGCGCGTGGTTTGACGTATGCGAGCAGATCGGCGACCTCGCGCGGGGTGTAGTGGTAGTTGACGTTGACCGGGACCGTGCGCGCCTTCAGACAGCCGATCACCATGTCGGGGTAGAGGTCGTTGTGCATGATGAGCGCGACGCGGTCCTGCCCGCACTCCCAGTTCGCCAGCTCCGCGCGTTCCCGGTGCGCCCCGAACCCGTGGGCGGCCAGGAAGTTCGCCAGCCGGCGGGTGCGGTCCGCGGTCTCGGCGAAGGTGCTGCGCCGGCCGCCGCAGACGGTCATGGGCCGGTCGGGTACGGCCTCGGCGATCGCGTCGAGAACCGCCCCGATGGTCCATTCGCCCATGGTGCGCTCCCCGGGTCAGGCCGTCGCCGGCACGTTGGCACCGAGCAACGTCAACGCGTTGTCCCGCATCACTTTTCGGGTGTCCTCGTGACTGAACTCGGGGAACTGCGGGATGTCGGCGGTGAAGGTCATCGGATCGGCGAGCCCTTCGCCGTGCGGCCAGTCCGACCCGAACAGGATGCGGTCGACCCCGATCGTCTCGGCGAGCAGTTTGACGTCGTCCTCGTAGTACGGCGCGATCCAGACATTGTTCTTCAACTGTTCGACCGGATCCTCCTTGAAATGCGACGGGGCGGTGTTGGCGGCCTTCTTCAACCGCTTGATCAGCCGGTAGACGAAGTAGGACCCGTTCTCGATGCTGGCGACCTTGAGATTCGGGTGCCGGGTGAACACCTGATGCACGATCATCGAGGCCATCGTGTCGTGGATCGCGCGGTCGTCGAGCAGGACGTTGTCGAGCGGGTCGCGCTTGCCGAAGCCCTCGAACGTGCCCGTTCCGCCCCAGAGCGCCGAGATGGCGAGGTATCCGCTGTCGGACAGGTGGAAGATCACCGGGACCCCGGCCTCGGCCAATCGCGCCCACACCGGGTCGTGCACTGGATCGCCCAGCGAGCGGGGCTTCACCACACCGGGCACCGGCGCCGGCCGCACGCAGACGATCCTGGCGCCCCGGTTCAGCACGAATTCGACCTCCTCGACGGCCTTCTCGGGATCGGCGAGCGAGATCATCGGGGCCGACAGTATGCGGCCGTCCGGCCGGTCGAATCCCCAGTCCTCATCGAGCCAGAGGTTGAAGGCGTGCAGCGACACCATGGTGGCCTCGATGTCGTGTTTGAGGCCCTCCTCCACCCCGCAGGCGAAGGTGGGCAACATGAAGACGGTCTCGAGGTTCTGTTTGTCGAGGATCTTCACCCGCTCGTCGCGGTGCTGGTATTCGGGGTGGTTCGCCAGCCTGTCGACCTTCATCAGCGATCCCGGGTCGACCCCTTCCGGGATCTCGCCGCGGAACAGCAGATCCAGGCAGCCCGGCTCGATGATCGGGTCGAACGTCGGGTTCGGGATGAAGTGATTGACCTTCTCACCCATCAGCGCGAAGGTGCGCTTGCCGTCGGTGAGCATCTGCACCCCGCGGCGTGTGAACTCCTTGGGCAGGTACCTGGTGAAGGCGTCGAGCGGTTCGTAGTAGTGGTTGTCGACGTCGATCGCCCGGTAGTCCAGTTCGGTCATGATCACCCTTTCGCAGGCCGCAGAATTGCAGTGCCGGTGTTGTTCTGCACGACGGTCACGGGTCGGACGGGGCCAACGGAGGGAAGGCCGGTTGCCGTTTCTCGATGAAACTCGTGATTCCCTCGATGACGTCGGGTCGGCGCAGCGATTCGTGCATCAGTTTCTCGGCGCGTGCGCTGACGTCGACGACACCGTCCATCGCATCGCCGTAGAGCTGCTGTTTGATCACGGCCAGTGACGCCGGTGCACAGTTGCGGGCGATGTCCTCGGCATACGCGAGTGTGTGTTCCGTCAGCTCTTCGGCCGGCACCACGTCGTGGACCAGGCCGAGGCGGTGGGCCTCCTCGGCGCGGAAGGTCCGGCCACTCAACAGCAGTTCGGTGGCCACCCCCCAGCCAGCCAGCCGCGGGAGGATCCAGGAGATGCCGTATTCGGCGATCAGGCCGCGGCGGGCGAACGCGGTGTTGAATTTCGCGCCGGCTGCGGCGAACCGGATGTCGCACATCAGCGCGTGGGTCAGGCCGATGCCGACGCAGGCTCCGTTGATCGCGGCGATGATCGGCTTGCGAACAGTGGTCAGGAAGTACGGGTGGCGCTCCCCCACCAGCCGGCTGACGTCGGTTCCGTCGGTCTTCTGGAGTCCGGCGCCGAGCGACTCGCCGGACGCGGAGCCGAGATCGGCGCCGGCGCAGAACGCCCGACCGTTTCCGGTCCAGACGATGACCCGGACGTCGGGGTCGGCGTCGGCCCGGTCGATGGCGGCGTAGAAGCCCGACGAGATGTCGCGCGCCCAGGTGTTGAGACGTTCCGGCCGATCGAACGTGACCACCGCCACGCCGGGGTCGCGGACCTCGTAGCGCACCGCGGGAGTTCCGGAAATGTCCCCGGACGCAGTCGCCGGGGCATTCTCTCGGGCCACCTCTGGGGCCAAGGGTTCGGCCACCCGGTCAGACGCACCCACCCGTCAGCCCTCCTCCAACCGCGCTTACTGGATGTATGCGCATACTGTACACCTATCGGTAGCACCTTCCGCTGGAACCGGCCGGTTGACCTTTCAAACCTCCGACCAGGGTGCCGACGACGACAGACGCGACGCCGTCACCATGTCGACGCCCGTTCGCGCGGCCGCCGCCGCACACACCGGCCGGGGCTGCTGCGGCGTCAGATCCCGGCTGCCACACAGGCGTCGAGGGTGATTCTCGTCACGGATCACTGTGCTTGACGACAGAAAATTTGATTAGGTAAGGCGAACCTATTGTGGGTTAGGCAACCCTCAGCTAATGTTCAGGCGCCATTCAGGCAATTCATGGCTACATCACAAGGAGATGCTGTGGACCTAGCTCACCCCGGCCCGGTGGATCGCGAGTCGGAACCCTCGCGTTCCCGCGCGGGCAGAGTCGGCGCCAAGGCGTTCACCGCCGGTGTCACCGTCGCCACCGCCGGCGCGCTGGCCGTCGCCCCGGTCGTGGTCACCGCCACGCCGCCGGACGTTCGCGTCGAACCGTCGGTCGCCGACGTTCAACTGTCGGCCTTCCAGAATCCGCTCGAAGTCTGGTTGGACGTGTTCACCGGGCCGACCGGCCTGCTGTACCAGCTGGAAACCCTCGGCGAGCGTACGAGCACCCACTGGCGAGCGCTGGCGGACGCGCTCGGTGATCCCGAGGTTCAGGCCCGGTTCACAAGTTTCATCCGCAACACCATCGACGACCCGATGCGGATTCCGAATGCGCTGCTGGCCGCGCCGGGGAAATACGGGCCGGTCCTGAGCGCGGCGGCGCAGAACACCGGCCAGGCCCTGGTGGAAGCCTTCGCCGGATTGTTCTTCGAACGTCAGGCACGTACCGAACGGGGCGCGCTGCTGTGGCTGGACGAGAACGGTCAGCCCACCACCGATGAGACGATCACCAGGATTCCCCACATGGCGCCGCCGCTGATCCAGGAAACGATCCGGCTGCTGGCCGAGGGGAATTTCACCGACGCATTCGCCGAGGTCAACCTGTGGTTCCTGATGGATGTGCTGTCGGACCAGCGGGCGGGATTCCTCGACGCGTTGCGGGTTCCCGGCAACTTCCTGGAAGATCTCGGGGCCGAGACGCTGGCACGCGTTCTGGGCACCACCTGGATGGATCCACTCGACGAAGACGGAGAGATCCGTCACGGCTGGGGCCCCGGCCTGCTGTCGCGCGCACGGTTGGGCAACTTCGCGCGAGCGATTCTCGCCCCACCCGTCACCGCGCTGTTCCAGACCATGGAGATTCTCGACGCCGCCGCCACCGCATTGGCGAACGCGGAGTACGACACCGCGATCAGCCACCTCATCAACGCTCCGGCCAAGATCGCCAATGCGTTCATCAACGGTTACGCGTCGGACCTGGAGAACGCCGACGACTACTTCCCCGGCCTCTTCTCGGACCGCGGAACCTTCAACTTCTTCTTCTCCGAGGTTCCGGCCGACATCGCGAATGTGCTCAGGCTGACCCGACCCGAGTCCGAGGAGTCGACCGCGTCGATCACCGGCATTCCGGGCAGTGAGCCGGCCGTGCAGCTCGCCCTGAAATCCGCGCCCGAGCAGAAGGTTGCCCGGGATGCGCAATCGAAGGTCGAGAAGGACGCTCCCGAGACGCCGGCCACCCAGGAGCCGGCCACCCAGGAGCCGGCCACCGAGGAGACCGCTCATCAGGAGCCGGTCACCGAGGAGACCGCTCATCAGGAGCCGGTCACCGACGAGACCGCTCCGGAATCGAGCGAAGGCACCACCGGTGGCGAGCTCATCACCTCGGGAGCGAGCAGGAATGTGCGCAAGGGCACATCGCTGAAGCAGTGGCAGGATAAGGCCGCCGAGCGGCGTCAGCTGCGTACCGAGAAGGTCCAGCAGGGGCTGCAGAACCTGCAGTCCAACGTCCGGAAGAACCTCGGCTTCAACCGGGGCGGCACGGACAGCCAGGACACCGGCGCTGCGAACAACAACGCCGGCACGTCCAAGGTCAGGTCCGAATCGAACAGCGACGACGAATAACCGCCGGCTGACCGGCAATCCAGCGCCGCGCCACCAGCAGGGTGGCGCGGCGCTGGTGCGTCTTGCCCCCGTCAGGCCGGGATCAGGCCGGCCCGTCTGTAGGCCGCCTCGATCTGGACCTTCGCCTCCTCCGGCAGCTCCGCCTGCGGCGGCCGGGAATGCGGATGGTCACCGATGGGCAGACCGAGCACGGAGGCGGCGTACTTGAACGCCCCGCCCCAGTGGGTGAAGTAGTCCGCACGCCCCGGATAACAGGTGAACCACGGACCCAGATCGAGTTCCAGCTGATCCATCCCGGTCTGCTGGGCATGGTCCATCGCCTCGATCAGCCGGCCGTCGAGAATCAACTGCCAGTACTCGGTCAGCACGGGACGCCGCGGCGTCTCGAAAAGATACCCGGACGTCCCCAGCTGCGCCGGGCACACGATGCCTGCCCGCAACCAGCCGGCGCGGTACACGTTCTTGTCGCACTCCCAGATCATCAGATCCGGTGCGAGCTGGTGCAATTGCCGGCTCGCGGCGGGCCGGAACGCGCCCTCCTTGGTCGCGCACACCGCCGGGATCTCCTCGTAGATGCGCGCCGCCTCAGCCGGTGACAGTACATAGCCCGAGGACGGCGAGTTGAACATGCCCAGGGCGATGTCGGTGCGGTCGGCGATGTAGGTGAAGAATCGCAACACCCCTTCGCCGCCGTGCGTCTCCATCATCGGGGTCTGGATGTAGACGATGTCGGCCCCGGCCTCCTGGGCGTGCAGGGTCAACTCGAGGGTGTCCTTCGCCGAGGTGGTCGCCGTGCACGCCTGTACCACCACATCCGGGTTCACCGCGCGCCCCTCGGCGATCGCGACCTCGAGCAGCTGCTTGCGCTCGGACAGCGTCAGCGCCCAGAACTCGGCGATCCCGCTTGTGCACCAGAGCATCTGATGACCGAGGTCGCCGACGCAGTAACGCACCAGGGTGCGGTAGGCGTCCCAGTCGATCTCATCACCGTCGGCGCCGCGAAACGGCGTGTACAACGAATCGCCGATGCCGCGAAGCGCCACCCGGGCCCAGTCCCGCGCCTCCTTCGCCGTTGCCACGCCACCTCCCGGGATCACACGAAATCGCTGCCGCCGTCGACGTTCACGTTGGCGCCGGTCATGTATGAGTTGCGCCGCGACGCCAGGAAGGCGATGACCGGGCCGATCTCCTCCGGCAGCCCGGCGCGGGGCAGGTGCGCGGGATGTCCGAAGTGCTCGTCGATGGCCGACATCAGCGCGTACGGATCGGTTCCGTCGACACCGATCGAATCGGCCCATCCGACGAGTGCCTCCGAGGCGATGCTGCCCGGCGACACCACGTTCACCAGGATCTCGTCCTTGGCCAGCAGCAGTGACAGATTCTTCGAGATGCTGGTCACCATCGCCTTGGCGGCGGTGTAGGCGGGCAGGATGACGCTCTGCCGCTGCGTCGAGTGCGCCGAGAGATTCACGATCCGCGCCCACTCCGCCTGTCGCAGCAACGGCAGTGCCGACCGCACGCAGTGCACCATGCCCAGCACGCCGTCGTCGACGGCGCTGCGCCACTGCTCGTCGGACAATTCCTCGACCGTCCCCATCACGGCAGGGCCGACCGTGTTGATCAGGACGTTGAGTTCACCCTGCCAACGCTCCCCCAGCTCGGCGAAAACCCGTTCCACCTGCTGCTCGTCCCGGATGTCGGCGACGATCCCCAGCGCATCGGGACTACCCCGGCGGGCCAGGTCGGCGGCGGCCTCGTCCAGCATCGATCTCGTCCGCCCGATGACCGCGACCCGGGCCCCGTCATCGGCCAGACACTGCGCTGCCGCGAGGCCCATCCCGCGGCCGCCGCCCACCACCACCGCTGCGGCATCGGTGAACCCGAGATCCATGGCATCCTTCCCGTCCGTCGCCGAAGGGCTTACTATAGCGCTTTCCATAGTTTGGTGAGGTGGGTAACGAAACCCGGACCGGGGCGACACTCACCACACCGCGACGCTTGCCGAGGGGCGAATCGGATGCCTACCGGTATCGTTATCGGTTGGCACGTTCGACCGAAAGGGATTCCGGGTAGACGCATCATTGCAGCTCACCGGCCTGACTGCGGTTCGGTGAACGGGCGTGACAGCGGACACTGGAACAACAGGAGTCACCGTGGCAAAGCAGGCGACCGCCGACAAACGCCGGCGTCGTGAACGAGGTTCGATCAATCCGGACGACATCGTCGCCGGAGCCTTCGAACTCGCCGAGGAAGTCGGTATCGACAACCTGAGCATGCCGTTGTTGGGCAAACATCTCGGGGTGGGCGTCACCAGCATCTACTGGTACTTCCGCAAGAAGGACGACCTGCTCAACGAGATGACCAACCGCGCGCTGCGCCAGTACGTGTTCGAGACCCCGTACGTGGAGGCCGGCAACTGGCGTGAGTCGCTGCGCAATCACGCCCGCAACATGCGCAAGACGTTCCTGAGCAGCCCCATCCTCACCGACCTGGTGCTGATCCGCGGAGCGCTCAACACCAAGATCCGCAAGCTCGGGTTGCAGCAGATGGAGGCCGCCATCGACAGCCTGGTGCAGGCCGGGCTGTCCCCGGAGGACGCCTTCGACACCTATTCCGCGGTGTCGGTGCACGTGCGGGGGTCGGTGGTGCTCGAACGCCTGCACGAGAAGACCCAGGATCTGTTCAACGGCGGGGACGAACCGTCCGCGGTCGACCCGGCGAGCACCCCGATCATCGCCGAGCTGCTCGCCAAGGGGCACCGGCTGGCCGAAGCCGATGAACGCAACTTCGAGTACACCCTCGAATGCATCCTCGACCACGCCGAACGGCTGATCGAGGAGCGCGCCGCGGGTGGCACCCGGAAGTAGGGCGTCCGCGCTCGGCGCGCCGATCCGGCCTACACCTCGATGACGACGGCGCCGCCCTGGCCGCCGCCGGCGCACATGGCCGCCACCCCGATACCGCCGCCGCGCCGCCGCAGCTCGTAGACCAGCGTGGTCACCATCCGCGCACCGGACGCGGAGATCGGATGGCCGAGGCTGCAACCACTTCCGGAGAAGTTGACCAGCTCCTCATCGAGGTCGTACTCGCGGCACGCCGCGATCGGCACCGACGCGAACGCCTCGTTGATCTCCCACAGTGCGACGTCCGACGGCTTCAGGCCGGCCCGGTCGAGCACCTTGCCGATCACCGCGACCGCACCCAGCCCGGTGTCGCGGGGGGCCACCCCGGCGGCCGCCCAGGCCTTGACCGTGGCCATCACGTCGAGGCTCTCGGCCTCCGCGTAGTCGCGGTCGACCAGCGCCACCGCGGCCGCCGCGTCATTGGTGCCGCTACTGTTGCCCGCGGTGATCGAGAAGCCCTCGATCTCCGGATGCAGCGGCTTGAGCTGCGCCAGTTTCTCGACGGTGGTGTCGCGGCGGGGATGTTCGTCGACGCTGAAGTCGATCACCGATCCGTCGGGTTGCTGGACCTTCAACGGAACGATCTCGTCGACGAACTTGCCGGCGTCGATGGCCGCGATCGCGCGCTGATGTGACCGCGCCGCCCAGGCGTCCATCTCCTCGCGGGTGATCCCCACGGCCTGGGCGGTGTTCCAGCCCACGGTGATCGACATGTCCCGCATCGGGGCGTCGGGGGTCTCCACGTGAGTGGGCGTCATCCACCGTTCCTCGAACTTCAGCTCGGGACCGGGGATGCGCCAGTTGGTCAGCGGCGTCATCGACAGCGACTGCACACCACCGGCGATCAGCACCCGCTCCATGCCGGAACCGATCTGGGCGGCGGCATTGCCGATCGCGGTGAGACTGCCGGCGCAGTGCCGGTTGACGGCCTGGCCCGGGACCTGCTGCCAGCCGCACGCGTCGGCCGCGTACCGGGCCAGATCACCGCCGCCGTAGTTCGATTCGGCGAAGATGATGTCGTCGATGGCGCTCGGATCGATGCCGGCCCGGCGGACCACCTCCGGCAGCACCGTGGTGATCAGCGTCTCCGGCGGTGTGTTGACGAGCGTTCCCTTGAACGACCGCCCGATGGCCGTTCTGGTGGCACCGACGATAACGGGTGTGGGCATATGAGGGACCTTCGTGTTGGCGGACGTTCGACCGTGACCGCGTGACTCCACGAAGCCAGCGGCACTGCAAATCAGGCGTTACAAAACTAGCAGAAACTGTAGCGCAGGCATAGGCCTGGCCGCCGGCGGCGCGAACGGCTACCGGGGCTCGGGTTCCGGGACGTGGAAGTGTTCGTCGCGCAGCCGGAACGCCTCCTTGGTGCCGTGTTCGGCCCGGGTCTTGACGAAGTTGAACTCGCCGGGCGCGAACTGCAGGTTGGTGCCGAAGGCGTGGAACAGATAGCTGGCGACCTCCTCGCCCTGGTAGGCCTGGCTCTGCTCGACCAGCCGGAACGCCTCCTTGGCGATGACCACCCCGTCCGCCGGCATCTTGGCGGCCTTCTCCGCCCAGTACCGGGCGCGCGGTCCGACCATCGCCGGATCGCAGGTCTCGGTGAACACCCCGAGGTGCTCGACGCTGCCCGCCTCGATGATGTCTCCGGTCAGCAGCAGCCGGCGGGCCAGCACCGGGCCGAGCCGGTGGAAGAACATGTGCAGGCTGCCCAGCGCCGGGCCGAGGAACCGGGTGGCCGGCATGCCGATCTTGGCGTCCCGGCCGATCACCGCGATGTCGCACATCAGCGCGAGTTCGAATCCGCCGCCGAGCGCGTACCCGCTGATCTCACCGACCGTGACCTTCGGGAAGCCCATGAAGTTGTGGTAGAAGCCGAACGTCCTGCGGTCCACGGTCAACCGGCGCCGCTGGCTGGGCCGCCGCCTGGCCTGCGGTGAGTTCTCCTCGCCGTACCACGCATAGGCGTTGTTCATGTCGGCGCCGGTGCTGAACACGCCGTCGGCGCCGCGCAGCAGCACCACGGTCAGGTCGTCGTCCTCGGCCACCTGATCCAGGCAGCGCTCCAGCGCGTCGCGCATCGCCGCGTCGTAGGAGTTGCGTTGCGCCGGATTGTTCAGCGTGATGGTCGCGATGCGCTTGTCGCGGTCCACGTCGAACAGGACGCGGTCGTCGGTGGTCGGCATGTGTCTTCCCTCTCAGTGGTCAGGGCGGGAGACCAGCTTGGCCTCGATGGTCGTGTCGGCCCCGCAGGCCAGCGTGTGCCGGCGCGCGGCGGCCAGGTGTTTCTGCGCGAGCCGCACCGCCCGCGCCGAATCGCCGTCGATGACGGCGTCGAGAATGCGTCGGTGGTCCCGCAGCGCCGCGCGCATGGTGGCCGCTTCGGGCCGGCCACCGCCGGGGCTGTCGTCGCTCCACACCCCGGCCTCATGCGCCGACCAGATCAGTTCCAGCGCGCCGATCAGCAGGATCATCGGCTCGTTTCCGCACCGCGCGACCAGCATCTCGTGGAACCGTCGCGCATTGGACACAAAGCGGGCGGTGTCGGCGAAGCTCGTTGACTGAAGGTCGATCTCGTCCTGCAGATACGGCACGACCTCCGACATCCGGTCGGGCCGGGCGGCGCACATCCCGGCGCAGATCGGTTCGAGATGCAGGAGCGCCTCGCTGACGTCGGCCGGGGTTGCCGACCGCGACTGCAGCACCATCGCGATCATCTGCGCGGTGCGCCGCGCCGACGGCAGGTGCACGACCGCGCCGCCGACGTTGCCGCGCCGCACCGATACCAGCCCCTCGGTCTCCAGGATCCGGATCGCCTCCCGCAGCGCGGGGGGACTCACCCCGAACTCGGTGAACAGATGCTCCTGTGTGGGGAGCACGTCGCCTTCGGTCAGCCGGCCGGACAGGATGTCGTCGCGGATCGCCGACGCCACCACTTCGGCGACCCGGGGTGCGCGGACACGTCGGACCATCAGCTCCGCCGGCGCTCACCGAATCGCGAGCCGGCCAGCGCCGACGGCGGCAACGCGACCGTGCTGATCTCACCGGTGCAGAGCACCTCGTCGCCCAGCAGCAGCCGTGCGGTCGACAGCAGGCCGGTGTCGGTCTCGGCGCGGACGATGTCGAACCGCAGCTCGGTGAGGATCGGGGTGGGCCGCCGGTAGGTCACCGTCAGCGAACGGGTCTTCCCGGCCAGCGCCACCGCGCAGCTCTGATGCTGGGCGACGGTGTCGAAGAAGACACCGAGAAACCCGCCGTGCACCAGCCCGGGCGGGCCCTCGAAGACGGCCGGGAACGTCACGGTGCCCGACGCCGTCTCCTCGTCGAGATGGTCGAACTCGTACTCCGGGAAGCACGGGTTGTAGACCCCGGGGTTGAACGCGTGCTGCAGATAGATCCGCTTGCGTTCGTCGTCGCCGGCCAGCCGCGGCGCGCTGTCCGGCGGTGCGGTCGCGGCCAGCCGACGTTCCCAGTCGGCGAACCGCGTCAGCATCTCATCCACCACTGGCTGCGGAAACTCCTGCACCAGCAGCAGTTCGGTGATCCGGCGCAGCGCTCCCGCCGCCGCGACGGTCTGCGGTAACGGATCCTCGCCGAACCGGCGGTCGACGTTGGCGGCTGTCATCAGCCCACCCCCTGTTCGGTCGGCGACCTGTTTTGCTAACTTGTACAAGATAGCAATCGTATTGCCTACTGTATGGCTAACCGTAACGGCGCGGAAGGGCGGGTTCGCACGGTGACTCAACAACCCGGGAGGACCGGCGCCGAGGGGTCGGTGACGGTGCGGCGTGACGGCACGGTGCTGCGGCTCACCCTGGACCGACCCGACCGCCGGAACTCGTTGAGCCCCACCATGGTCGACACCCTGATCAGGACCCTGACCAGCGCCGCCACCGACGACGGGCTGCGGGCCGTGCTGATCGAGGGCGCCGGCGACACGTTCTGCTCCGGGTCGGACTGGGTCGCCACCAACGAGAGCGGGTCGGACCGGCCGCGGACCGGGCATCTGCTCCGCCGGCTGCCGCACACCGGGCACCGGGTGATCGAACTGGTGAACACCATCCATCTGCCGGTGGTCTGTGCCGTGCGGGGCTGGGCGGTGGGACTGGGCTGCAACCTCGCGCTGGCCGCCGATTTCACGGTGGTCGCCGACGACGCGGTGTTGTGGGAACCGTTCATCGACCGCGGGTTCACCCCGGACAGCGGCTCGACCTGGCTGCTCCCCCGGCTGGTGGGCCTGGCCCGCGCCAAACGGATGCTGCTGCTGGGCGAGCAGATCAGCGGCGCCGACGCGGTCGACTGGGGGCTGGTGCACGCCAGTGTGCCGGCCGCCGACGTGGACCGCACCGCAACCGACCTGGCGGCCCGGCTGGCCGGCGGGCCGACGGTCGCGATCGGCCTGGCCAAACAGGCTCTGAACTTCAGCCAGCAGGCCACGCTGCCCCAGGCCATGGACAACGAACTCTACAACGTCGAATTGTCCTGTCGTACCGCAGATTTCAAAGAGGGCCTGGCGGCGTTCCGGGACCGCCGCGCCCCGGAGTTCCAGGGCCGATGATCCGCTGACAGAAAGCGCAGAGCACATGTCCGACACGTCGTACGACACCATCAAATACGAGGTCGACGGGCACACCGCGACCATCACGTTGAATCGGCCCGACGCCCTCAACGCGCTGAGCCCGCACATGATCACCGAACTGCGAACGGCCTATGACGAGGCCGAGAACGACGACAACGTGTGGCTGCTGGTGGTCACCGGCACCGGTCGGGCGTTCTGCTCCGGCGCCGACGTCAAGGAGATCCCCGAGGACGGCAAGGTCATCAACGAACGGCCCTACCTGTCGACCTACGAGCAGTGGGAGGCTCCGCAGGAGGGCACCCCGCCGTTCCGCACCATGGCCAAACCGGTGCTGGCGGCGATCAACGGGATCTGTTGTGGCGCCGGCCTGGACTGGGTGACCACCGGTGACATCGTGATCGCCTCCGAGCGGGCGACGTTCTTCGATCCGCATGTGAGCATCGGGCTGGTGTCCGGCCGGGAGGTGGTCCGGTTGGCTCGGGTGCTGCCCCGGTCGGTGGCGCTGCGGATGGCCATCATGGGCAGACACGAACGGATGAGCGCCCAGCGCGCCTACGAACTCGGGATGGTCAGCGAGGTCGTCGAGCACGACAGGCTGCTGGAACGCGCCCACGAGATCGCCGACATCGTCACCCGCAACGCCCCGCTGGCGGTGCGCGGCACCCGGTTGGCCATCGTCAAGGGCCTGGACCTGCCGCTGCACGAGGCGGAGATCCTCGCCGAGGCGTTCCGCGAACGCAACCTGCACACCGAGGACTCGCTGGAGGGTCCGCGGGCGTTCACGGAGAAGCGCGAACCCCGGTGGCAGTGTCGATGAGTGGGTCGATGAGTGGGCCGAGTTTCGAGACGATCCGGCTCGACGTGGAGCCCGGCGACCGCGTCGCGACCATCACGCTGAACCGGCCGGACCGGCTGAACGCGTTCAACCGCACCATGTGCGAGGAGATGGCGCAGGCCTGGCGGGCGGTGAAGTTCGACGACCGGGTGCACGCGGTGGTGCTGCGCGCCGCCGGGGACCGCGCGTTCAGCGCCGGGCTGGACATCAAGAGCTCCTACGGTCAGCCGGACAACGTGTGGAACCACGAGGATCCGGGTGAGCTGCTCAGCCCGAAATGGCAGCAGATGTGGAAGCCGGTGGTGTGCGCGGTGCACGGCATCTGCACCGCAGGCGCGTTCTACTTCGTCAACGAGGCCGACGTGGTGATCTGCTCCCCCGACGCCACGTTCTTCGACTCCCATGTCAGCGCCGGCCTGGTGTGCGCTCTGGAGCCGATCGGGCTGATGCGCAAGGTCGGCCTGGCCGAGACCCTGCGGATCGCGTTGATGGGCAACGACGAACGCATCGGCGCCGAAACGGCGCTGCGGATCAGCCTGGTCACCGAGATCGTTCCCCGCGAGCAGCTCTGGGACCGGGCGCACGAGATCGCCGCGACCATCGCCGCCAAACCACCGTCGGCGACCCAGGGCACGGTCAAGGCGATCTGGGAATCGCTGGACCGGCCCTACCGGGCGGCCATGGAACAGGGACTGATCTACACCCGGCTCGGTAACCCGTTGGGCCAGGCCGAGCTGGCCGAGGCGGCGCCGACCCACGTGCCGGCCCCGAGGATCCGCTGATGACGCATCCGCTGACCGAGCGCGTCGCCCATGTGCTGGCACTCGACCCCGGCGCCCCGGCGATCGAATACGACGGCCACTGGCACACCTGGGACGCGCTCGGCCGCGCCGCCGCGCGGATCGCCGAGGAGAGCCGCCGGTACGGCGGCCCGGCGCCCCAGGTCGGCATCCTATTGCGGAACCGGCCGGTACACGTCGCGGCGGTGCTCGGGGTGCTGCTGGCCGGCGGAACCGTGGTGGTGATCAACCCGGCCCGCGGTGACGACCGTACCCGCACCGACGTCGCCACGCTGGCGCTGCCGGTGCTCATCGGCGCACCGGACGACGTCGAGGCGCTGGTCTCGCCCGCCCCGCCGGGAACCACCGTGCTCACCCTGACCGGGCTGGACGGCGACGTCGGGGTGCGTGCGGCGGCCGAACCGGACACCGGGTCCGCGCGGCCCGGTGTCGCGGTGCGGATGCTGACCAGCGGGACCACCGGACCACCCAAACGGGTCGACCTCACCTACGACATGTTGGCGCACAGCGTCATCGGCCCTGACTTCCGCGAGGCCGGGCCGCCGGCCGAACTGCGCCGGGGGGTGGCGATCGTCAACGCACCGCTGGTGCACATCGGCGGCGTGTACCGGGTCCTGCAGTGCATCGCCGCGGGACGGCGGTTCGTGCTGCTGGAACGTTTCGAGCTGCAGCGCTGGGCCGAGGCGGTGCGCACCCACCGGCCCCGGGCGGTGTCGCTGGTGCCGGCCGCGCTGCGGATGGTGCTGCATTCCGACCTGACCAGGGAGGACCTCGCCGGCATCCAGGCGGTGACGTCGGGCACCGCGCCGCTGTCAGCCGACGACGCCGACGCCTTCACCGAGAAGTTCGGCATACCGGTGCTCACCTCCTACGCGGCAACCGAATTCGGTGGCGGGGTGGCCGGCTGGACGCTGGCGGATCATCGCCGGTACTGGCGCACCAAACGTGGCAGCTCCGGCCGCGCCACCGGCGGTGCGCAACTGCGGGTCGTCGATGAACAGGGCAACCCGCTCGGTCCGGATCAGCCCGGCGTGCTGGAGGTCAAACCCGGACAGCTCGGCCCCGATGCGGACTGGCTGCGCACCACCGACCTGGCCCGCATCGACGCCGACGGATTCCTGTGGATCCTCGGCCGGGCCGATCAGGCGATCATCCGCGGCGGGTTCAAGATCATGCCCGACGACGTCCGGGCCGCGCTGGAACGTCATCCCGCGGTGCGCGGCGCCGCCGTGGTGGGCATCCCCGACGCCCGGCTCGGGGAGACACCGGCGGCGCTGGTGGAACTGCACGACGGTGCGGCAGCCGGCACCGACGAGTTGACCGCGTTTCTGCGGGAACGACTGGCGCCGTATGAGGTTCCCACCGAGATCGCGGTGGTGGACGCCCTCCCCCGCACCCCGTCCGGTAAAGCCGATCTGGGTGCGGTCCGACGCACACTCGCCCCGGCCGGCCATGACGGGTGAGCCCGTCACCATCCCGGCGCTGCTGCGCCGGCGCATCGCCGACCGCGTCGACCATCCGCTGCTGATCTGCCCCGGCGGCCGGCTGTCCTACGGCGAGGCGGAGAAACGTTCGGCGCAGCTGGCCCGCGGGCTCATCGCCCTGGGCGCGGGTAAGGGCACCCACGTGGGCGTGCTGTACCCCAACGGGCCGGACTTCATCATCGCGATGCTCGCCGCGGCCCGGATCGGCGCGGTGGTGGTGCCCTTCACCACCTTCGGCACCGCGCCGGAACTCCGTGACCAGTTGCGTCACAGTGACACCGAGATCCTGTTGGCCACCGGCCGGTACCGGTCCCACGACTACCGGGCCCGGCTCGGCGAGGTGTTGTCCGGCGCCGACCTGTCCGGGCGGGTGTTCCACCCCGACGTGCCGAACCTGCGGCACGTCCTCATCGACCGCGCCCCCGCGGACACCACCGACGACACCCTGCTGCGGGCGCTCCAGGACGATGTCGACGGTGCCGACCCGTTGACGATCGTCTACACCTCCGGTTCCACCAGCGCACCGAAAGGGGTCGTGCACACCCACACCGCGCTGATCGAACATCAACGCAATCTCAACGCCATCCGCCGGTTCACCGCGGCCGACCGGCTGTTCTGCAATTCGCCGTTCTTCTGGATCGGCGGGATCGCGTTCTCGGTGCTGGCCACCATGGTCGCCGGGGCGACACTGGTGTGCTCCGACGCCGAGGATCCGGCCGTCACCCTGGACCTGCTGGAATCCGTGCGGCCCACACTGACCAACGGTTATGTCGCCGGGGTCGCCGCCCTGGCTGCCCATCCCAGCCTGCCGCACCGCGACCTGTCGTCGATGCGGCGCGGTAACCTGTATCCGATCATGGCCCCGGACGCGCGGCCGCCCGATCCGGCGCTGCGCCACCAGATGCTGGGCATGACCGAGACCGGCAGCGTGGTGCTGCTCGACGGCGACGACGCCGATCAGCCCGAACACCGCCGCGGATCGTTCGGCAGACCGGCGCCGGGTTACGCCACCCGGGTCGTCGACCCGGACACCGGCGATCCGGTCCCGCCCGGGCAGCCCGGCGAACTGTGGGTGCGCGGCCCCTATCTGATGCAGCGCTACTACCGGCACAGCCGGGAGGAGTGCTTCGATCCGGACGGCTGGTTCCACACCGGTGATCTGGTCCGCATCGACACCGACGGGTACCACTACTTCCTCGGCCGCCGCGGCGCGATGATCAAGACCGCGGGCGCCAATGTCGCACCGGCGGAGGTGGAACAGGCCATCAGCCGGATCACCGGCGGACCGGCCCATGTGCTGGGCCTGCCCGATGCCGAACGCGGTCAGGTGGTGGCGGCGGTCGTCGTGGTCGACGACGTCGCCGGGTTCGACCCCGACGAGCTGCGGCACCGGCTGCGGGACCGGTTGTCCTCCTACAAGATTCCCCGCCGTATCGTCGCCCGGACCCGCACCGAGATCCCGGTGCGGTCCAGCGGGAAGATCGACCAGACCGAACTGATGAAAGTGTTCGATGCCTGACCACCTCACCATCGACGCCCTGCTGCGCCGGCACGCCGGAATCCACCCGGACAGCGCCGCGGTGATCGATCCCGACACCCGGGTCAGCTACCGGGATCTGGACGCCGACACCCGGGAACTGGCCGCCGCGTTCATCGAGGCCGGTATCGGAAAGGGCACCCGGGTCGGGCTGATCATGCCCAACAGCGCCCGGTGGGTGTGCATCGCGCTGGCCCTCACCCGCATCGGTGCGGTGCTGGTTCCGCTGAGCACCCTGCTCGCCCCGCGCGAACTCGTCGCACAGCTGCGCACCGCGGCGGTCCGGGTGCTCATCAGCGTGCCGGAGTTCCGTGGGCACCGCTACCTCGACGGGCTGGCCGCGGAGATCGGACCGCTCGAACCGCAGCCGCTGGCCACCGCGGAACTGCCGGCGCTGCGCCGGATCTGGACACCCGACCAGGTGGGCGACCTCGCCGCCTCGGCCGGCGCCGCCGGCATCGTCGACGCGATGGCGGCCGGAGTCGTCCCCAGTGATCCGCTGGCCGTCATGTTCACCTCCGGCAGCAGCGGACCGCCCAAAGGGGTGCTGCACTCGCACGGCAACGCGCTGGGTGCGGTGGCGGCCGGGCTCGACGCCCGCTGCATCGACGCCGACACCCGCTTGTATCTGCCGATGCCGTTCTTCTGGGTGGGCGGGTTCGGCGGCGGGGTGCTGTCCGCCCTGGTCGCCGGCGCCACCCTGGTGACCGAGGAGAAGCCGCAGCCGCACACCACCCTGAGGCTGTTGGAACGGGAACGGGTGACACTGTTCCGGGGCTGGCCGGATCAGGCCGAGGCGCTGGCACGGCACCGGGAATCGGTGGGAGCAGACCTGTCGTCACTGCGGCCCGGCAGCCTGGAGGCGCTGCTGCCGCCCGATCAGCGGGCCGACCGCGGCGCCCGCGCCAACCTGTTCGGGATGACCGAGTCCTTCGGCCCGTACTGCGGTTACCGGGCCGACACCGATATGCCGCGGTCGGCGTGGGGCAGCTGCGGAAAACCGTTCCCGGGCATGGAGGTGCGCATCGTCGACCCGGACTCCGGCGCACCGGTTCCGGCCGGCACCGTCGGGGAGATCCAGTTGCGCGGACCACACCTGATGCGCGGCATCTGCCGCCGCAGCCGCGAGGAGGTGTTCACCCCGGACGGCTTCTACCCCACCGGCGATCTCGGCCGTCTGGACGCCGACGGGTTCCTGTTCTACCACGGCCGGCGGGACGACATGTTCAAGGTCAGCGGCGCCACGGTCTATCCGGGCGAGGTCGCCGACGCGTTGCGCAGCATCGACGGCGTGCGCGCCGCGTACGTCACCGACGTCGCCGACGGTCGCGGCGGCGACCGGGTGGGCGCGGCGGTCGTCGGGACCGTCACCGATGTCGGGCAGCTACGCAGGGAGGCGCGGAAGCTGTTGAGCAGCTTCAAGGTTCCCACGGTGTGGTTGCTGCTCGACTCCGACGACGCGGTGCCCCGGCGGGCCACCGGCAAGGTCGACGTCAACCGGTTGCGTGACCTGTTGGCCACGCATCCGGACCGGGTGGTGACGTGACACCGTCGGTCACTGCGCGATCACACCGTGTTCCTTGAGGTGTTCGATCAACGGCCCGGCCCCGGCGGCCAGGTGCTCCGACATGGCGGCGCGAGCACCGTCCGGGTCGCGGTCGGCAAGCGCTGCCAACACCCGGCGATGATGCTCGGTGGAGCGGGCCGGCCAGCCGGAGATGGTGGGGAACACCGACTCCGGGGCGTAGCGGGTGATCTGCGACATCACCTGGGCCAGTTTGGGTGAGTCGGCGGCCACGTTGATCGCGCGGTGGAACTCGTGGTTGAGCCGGACCGCCCGGTCCTCGTCGTCGCGGGTATAGGCCTCTTCCAGTTCGTCCTGGATCGCGGTCAGGACCCGCAGCTGCTCGTCGGTGATGTTCTGCGCCGCCCGGGCCGCCAGCTCACCGCCGACATGCGCCTGCACATTGGCGATGTCGGTCAGGTCGCGTTCGGTCACGGGCAGCACCATGAACCCCCGGCGCGGCTGCTGGACCAGCAGGCCCTCGGCCCGCAACTGGAACAGCGCCTCCCGGACCGGGGTGACGCTGACCCCCAACTCGACCGCCAGCTGGTCGAGCCGCACATACTCCCCGGCCGCGTAGGTGCCGTCGAAGATCCGGCGCCGCACATACCGGGCGACATCCTCGGCCAGTTGCGGCCGAGCAGCGAACTCCGGGACCGCCACGTCAGATCCGGTAGTCCGCCAGCAGTCGCTTGCTGATGATGTTCTTCTGGATCTCGCTGGTGCCCTCGCCGATCAACAGGAACGGCGCATCCCGCATCAGCCGTTCGATCTCGTACTCCTTGGAATAGCCGTAACCACCGTGGATCCGGAAACTCTGCTCGGTCACCTCGGCGCAGAACTCGCTGGCCAGATACTTGGCCATCCCGGCCGCGACGTCGTTGCGTTCCCCGGAGTCCTTGAGCCGGGCGGCGTTGACCATCATCAGATGCGCCGCCTCCACCTTGGTGGCCATCTCGGCCAGCTGGAAGGCGATCGCCTGATGTTCGGCGATCGGCTTGCCGAAGGTGTGCCGCTGCTGGGCATACCGCACGGCCAGCTCGAACGCGCGGATCCCGACCCCGCAGGCCCGTGCCGAGACGTTGACCCGGCCGACCTCGACACCGTCCATCATCTGGAAGAAGCCCTGCCCCGGCCGCTCGCCGAGGATGTCTCCGGCATCGGCGCGGTAGCCGTCGAAGATCAGCTCGGTGGTGTCGATGCCCTTGTACCCGAGTTTGTCGATCTTGCCCGGGATGGTCAGCCCGGGAGCGACTTCGCCGAAGCCGGTGGGCTTCTCGATCAGGAATGTGGTGAGGTTGCGGTGCGGTTTGTCGGCGCCCTCGTCGGTGCGCACCAGCACGGCGACGAGCGTGGAGGTGGCGCCGTTGGTCAACCACATCTTCTGGCCGTCGATGGTGTAGGTGCCGTCGCCGTTGCGGGTGGCGCGGGTGCGGATGGCCGCCACGTCGGAGCCGAGTTCGGGTTCGGACATCGAGAACGCGCCGCGGGTCTCACCGGTGGCCATCCGCGGGAGGAAGCGCTGCTTCTGTTCCTCCGTGCCGTGCTGGCGGATCATGTACGCGACGATGAAGTGGGTGTTGATGACCCCGGAGATGCTCATCCAGCCGCGGGCGAGCTCCTCCACGCACAGTGCATAGGTGAGCAGGGACTCCCCCAGCCCGCCGTACTCCTCGGGAATCATCAACCCGAACAACCCCATCTCCCGCATCTGGTCGACGATGGGTTGCGGATAGGTGTCGGTGCGCTCGAACTCCGCCGCGTTCGGGATGATCTCCCGGTCCACGAATTCTCGGACAGTGCGCAGGATCTCGGTCTGGAACTCGGTCAGCCCGAGCGTCTGTGCCAGCCTGGTCATGACTGCACCCGCTCGAAGACGGCCGCCAGCCCCTGACCGCCGCCGATGCACATGGTCTCCAGCCCGTAGCGGGCGTCGCGCCGGTGCAGCTCGCGGGCCAGAGTGGCCAGCATCCGGCCGCCGGTCGCGCCGACCGGATGCCCCAGCGAGATGCCCGACCCGTGCACGTTGGTGCGTTCCCGGTCGGCGTCGGTGAACTTCCATTCCCGCATCACGGCCAACGCCTGGGCGGCGAAGGCCTCGTTGAGTTCGATGACGTCGATGTCGCCGAGTCGCAGACCGGCCTTGTTCAGCGCGACCTCGGTGGCCGGCACCGGGCCGATTCCCATGATGTTCGGCGCGACACCGGCCTGCCCCCACGACACCAGCCGAACCAGCGGCCGCAATCCCAGCTGTTCGGCCTTCTCCCGGGTGGTGACGATGCACATCGACGCGGCGTCGTTCTGCCCGCTGGCGTTGCCGGCGGTCACCGTGGCCTCCGGATCCTGTCTGCCCAGAACGGGTTTGAGTTTCGCCAGGGACTCCATCGTGGTGTCGGCACGGGGATGCTCGTCGGTGTCGACGACCTCCTCACCGGACCGGGTGGGCACGGTGACGGGGACGATCTCCTCGGCCAGGATGCCGTTGCGCTGGGCGGCCACCGCGCGCTGGTGCGAGGCGACGGCGAGTTCGTCCTGCTCTTCCCGCGAGATGCCGTACTGGCGGCGCAGGTTCTCGGCGGTCTCCAGCATCCCGCCGGGCACCGGGTGATTCCGGCCGCCGGCGGTGGTGCGGCCGCGGGCCAGCCCGTCGTGGATCCGCACCCCGGTCCGCGCGGCGCCCCACCGCATATCGGTGGAGTAGAACGGCACATTGCTCATGCTCTCGGCGCCGCCGGCGATCACCAGATCGTTGTCCCCGCAGGCCACCTGCAGGCAGGCCTGGATCACCGCCTGCAGCCCGGAGCCGCAGCGCCGGTCGACCTGCATGCCGGGCACGGTCACCGGCAGCCCGGCGTCCAGTGCCACCACCCTGCCGATGGCCGGCGCCTCACTGCTGGGATAGCAGTGCCCCAGGATGACGTCCTGCACCGCATCCGGGGCGAGGCCGGTGCGCTGCAACAGCCCCTGCAGCGCGGCGACCCCCAGGTCGACCGCGGTCAACGACTTGAACATGCCGCCGTACCGGCCGATCGGAGTCCGCACCGGTTCACAGATCACCGTGTCACGCATCGCTGCCCCTTTCCTGCCGAGCGGAATTCACAGGTGCCGGCCGCCGGTGACTTCCAGCACCGTACCGGTCATGTACGACGAGAGATCGCTGGCCAGGAACAGCGCCACCTTCGCCACCTCTTCGGGCTCCCCGGCGCGCCCCATCGGGATCTCGGCCAGCTTCTCGTCCCAGATCCGTTGCGGCATCGCCTCGGTCATCGCCGAACGGATCAGACCGGGCTGGATGGCGTTGACCCGCACGCCGAGATAGGCGAGCTCCTTGGAGGCCGCCTTGGTCATCCCGACGATGCCGGCCTTGGCCGCGGAGTAGTTGGTCTGACCGACCATCCCGACCTTGCCGGAGATCGACGACATGTTCACGATCGCACCGCGCTTCTGCTCCCGCATGATCGCCGCGGCGGCGCGCAGCCCGTTCCAGGTTCCCTTCAGATGGACGGCGATCACCTCGTCGAACTGCTGCTCGGTCATCTTGCGCATAGTCGCGTCGCGGGTGATGCCGGCGTTGTTGACCATGACGTCGAGCGACCCGAACCGCTTCACCGCCGCGCCGACCAGCGCCTCCACCTCATCGGACCGGGTCACATCGCAACGCATCCCGACCGCGACGTCCGCGCCGCCGAGGCTGTCCGCCGCGGCCCGGGTGGCGGACTCGTCGATGTCGCCGATCACCACCCGCGCGCCCTCGGCGATGAACCGCTCGGCGATCGCGTAGCCGAGACCCCGCGCTCCGCCCGTGACCACTGCTGTCTGGCCGGCCAGCAACGACACCTGATCACCCCGTCCTTCCCTCGCGCCGACGATGCGGCTGGATTTCCAACATCATATTTGATGTACGATATCCGGCGCCCCGGCGGGGTCGCCATCGCCCCACCGGGACGCACACACAAGGAGAAGCCGATGAGCACTGCGGAAGTCAGCGACGAGGATTTCCGGCAGATACTGCGCCAGACCCGCGAATTCGTCCGGACCGCCGTCGTCCCACGGGAACTGGAGATCCTGAACGAAGACCGGGTTCCCGACGATCTGCGCGAGCAGGCCAAACAGATGGGGCTGTTCGGCTACGCCATCCCGCAGCAATGGGGCGGGCTGGGCCTCGATCTGGCCCAGGATGTCGAGCTGGCGATGGAACTGGGCTACACCTCGCTGGCACTGCGGTCGATGTTCGGGACCAACAACGGCATCGCCGGACAGGTGCTGGTCGGTTTCGGCACCGAGGAGCAGAAGGCCCGCTGGCTCGAACCGATCGCCTCCGGGGAGGTCGTCGCCTCCTTCGCGTTGACCGAACCCGGTGCCGGTTCCAATCCGGCCGGTCTGCGCAGCCGGGCGGTACGCGACGGCAGCGGCGCTGACGCGGACTGGATCATCAACGGGCAGAAGCGATTCATCACCAACGCCCCGGTCGCCGACCTGTTCGTGGTGTTCGCGCGCAGCAGGCCGGCCGACGAACGCGGCGCCGGCATCGCGGTCTTCCTGGTGCCGGCCGACGCCCCCGGTGTCGAGGTGGGCGCCAAGGACGCCAAGATGGGCCAGGAGGGCGCCTGGACCGCGGACGTGACCTTCACCGACGTCCGGGTGCCCGCGTCGGCGCTGGTCGGGGGCGAGGAGGACATCGGCTACCGGGCCGCGATGACCTCGCTGGCCCGCGGTCGGGTGCACATCGCCGCGCTCGCGGTCGGCACCGCCCAGCGTGCCCTCGACGAATCGGTGGCCTACGCCGCCAGCGCCACCCAGGGCGGCACCCCGATCGGGCAGTTCCAGCTGGTGCAGGCGATGCTGGCCGATCAGCAGACCGGTGTGATGGCGGGCCGGGCCCTGGTGCGCGACGCCGCCCGGAAGTGGGTCAGCGGTGAGGACCGCCGGGTCGCACCGTCGGCGGCCAAACTGTTCTGCACCGAGATGGCCGGTCAGGTCGCTGATCTGGCGGTGCAGATCCACGGCGGCACCGGCTACATGCGCGAGGTGCCGGTCGAACGCATCTACCGCGACGTGCGGCTGCTGCGGTTGTATGAGGGGACCAGCGAGATCCAGCGCTTGATCATCGGCGGCGGACTGGTCAAAGCCGCTCAGCGACAGACGAACTGAGGAGAACCATGACAGGTCGGCTCGCCGGCAGGGTCGCATTCATCACCGGCGCCGCGCGCGGGCAGGGCCGCGCACACGCGGTCCGGATGGCCGCCGAAGGCGCCGACATCATCGCAGTGGACATCGCGGGGAAACTGCCCGACTGCGTGCCCTACGAGCCGGCGACTCCGGAGGATCTCGACGAAACGGTGCGGTTGGTCACCGCGACCGGTCGACGGATCCACGCCGCCGTCGCCGACACCCGCGACCTCGACGGGCTGCGGGAGGCCGTGGATGCCGGTGTCGCCGCCCTCGGCCGGCTCGACGTCATCGTCGCCAACGCCGGGATCTGCGCGCCGCAGACGTGGGATGCGATCACCCCCGCGGACTTCCGCGATGTCATGGACATCAACGTGACCGGCACCTGGAACACGGTGATGGCCGGCGCCCGGCACATCATCGACGGCCGGCGGGGCGGGTCGATCATCCTGATCAGCTCGCTGGCCGGGATGAAACTGCAGCCGTTCATGGTCCACTACACCACCAGCAAGCACGCGGTGGCCGGCATGGCGCGGGCGTTCGCCGCCGAGCTGGGCAGACACCGCATCCGGGTGAACAGCCTGCATCCCGGCGCGGTGGCCACCGACATGGGCGGTGGCGAGATGGTGTCCGCACTGGCTGCCACCGGGGAGTCGAATCCGCCGCTCACCCAGATGATCACACCGTTTTTGCCGGACTGGATCGCCCAGGTCGACGACATCGCCGACGCCGCCGTCTGGCTGGCCAGCGACGAATCCCGGTTCGTCACCGCCGCGAAGATCCCGGTGGATATGGGTTCGTCCCAGTTCTGATCTCCGGCGCCGGGAGATCGGACGTCCCGGCCGGGGACCCGGTCAGCGGCTGGGCGTCGTCGAGACCAGTGTCCTTGTGAGGAACGCGATCTGGTCGTCGACGGCCTTGTCGAACCAGTCGTGGCCGGGCCAGACGTCGAAGTGGTCGCAGGGGTAGTGATGCACCTGGGCGCGTCCGTGCGCCGCGGTCCTGGTGACCGAGTCGGCCGGGACATAGCGGTCGAAGTCGGCGATCTGCACCAGCAGCGGGCAGCGTAACCGCTTGGCGGCCGCCGTCGTCCGTATCCTGGCCACCTCCAGACCGACCGCCGAGTCGATCTCGTTGCGCCAGCTCGGGCCGGCCAGCCCCAGATAGCTCTCGTAGGCGCCGTCGAGGGTCAGGGCTCCCGGGCTACCGGGCGGCGCGACGATCGGGAACATCACCGGTGACCGGCCCCGGGCGACGACGAACCGGCTCCTGATCCCCTGCGCAGTCCACTTCAGCGCCGACCACGCGTCGCGGTGTTCGATGGCGGCGCGGCTGACCGCCACCCCGCTGGTCAGCGGCGTCATCGCGATGACCGCGGCGATGTCGGCCCGATCGGCGGCCACCCGCAGCACGTGGCCACCCGACAGCGACACCCCCCACAACACGATCCGGTCCGGGTCCACGCCGGGCAGCCGGCGCGCGGCGCCCACCGCCGCGTGGTAGTCCTCGATCTGCCGGTCGATCGAAACACTTTGCCGCGGCTGCCCTTCCGAGTCACCGAACCCACGGAAGTCGAAAGCCAGCACGTCGAATCCGGCGGCGGCGATCCGCTCGGCGAACCCCTGCAGTCCGGAGTCCTTGGTGCCGCCGAAACCGTGGGCCATCACCACCGCCGGCCGCCGGTCCGGCGCACCGTCAACGGCGGTGAAATGCCAGCCGCGGCACTCGGCGCCGCCCGAGGAGAAGGTGACGTCGGTGGGTTTCACAGCGCCACCGGCGTCCGTCGCGGCGCGGTGTGCCCGGCCCGCTTCAACCCCGCCGGCAGTTCCCGGGTCCGCAGGTCGTGTTCGTAATAGAAGTAGTCGACCTGCTGGGTGTGGCGCGGCCGGTCGATGCAGTGCCCGGCGTGCAACTGCTGATCGGCGTCGATGACCCGTTCCATCTCGTCGACCGGTGGCAGCGCATACCGGCCCACCGCATAGGCGGCCATCAGCCGGGACTGGCATTCCACGAACGGGAACAACGTCGGAACCGCCTGGGCGAACCCGATGAACACCAGGTTCTCGACACCGGGCTTGAACATCCGTTTGTAGAGCCGGATGTGATTGTCGGGCGCGCTGATGAAATCCGGGTCGAAGAACGGGAACGTGATGTTGTATCCGGTCGCGTAGATGATGGCGTCGAAGTCGTCGCTGGTGCCGTCCTCGAAATGAACGGTGGCGCCGTCCAGCCGGGAGACATTGGGTTTGGGGATCACGTCCCCGGAACCCAGGCGCAGCGGCAACTCCACCGACTGGGTGGGGTGCGCCTCGAACAGCTTGTGATTGGCAGGCGGCAGCCCGTACATCGTCGGATCGGTGCCCAGCAGCGGCGCCACCAGTTGCATCGCCTTGCGCTGCCAGGACAGCGGGAGGTACGGCGTGGTGCGCCACAGTTTGTCGCCGGGCTGACCGGCGATGTACTTCGGCACGATCCAGGCGCTGCTGCGGGTGGACAGCGTGACCTTGTTCCGCAGGGCCCGCGACGACAGCTCGACGGTGATGTCGGCGGCGCTGTTGCCCAGTCCGACCACCAGGATGCGCTTACCGGTCAGGTCGAGCGGCGTCGCCGGGTCGATGTAGTGGTGCGAGTGGATCGTCTCGCCGGTGAACGTCCCCGGGAAGTCCGGGTATCGCGGATCCCAGTGATGCCCGTTGCCGACCACCAGCAGATCGAACTCGCGGGTGGCGCCCGACTGATCCTCGATCAGCCAGCCGCCCCCGTCGTCGAGCCGGGCGTGCACCACGCCGTTGTTGAACTCGATGTTGTCCAGCAGTCCGAACGCCTCGGCGTAGGAGTCCAGGTAGGCCTTGATCTCCGAGTGGTGCGGAAAGGCCGGGTAGTGCTCGGGCATCGGGAAGTCCTTGAAGGACAGCCGGTGCTTGGAGGTGTCGATGTGCAGCGACCGGTACGCGCTGCTGTGCCCGTTGGGGTTGCCGAACGCCCAGTTGCCGCCGATGCGGTCGGACAACTCGAAGGTGGTGTACGGAACCCCGTAGTCCTTGAGCATCTTCCCGGCCGTCAGGCCGCTGATTCCCGCGCCGATGACGGCGGTCCGGGGATATCGACGTTTCACCGCACTCCTCACGCCACTGTGATGCGGGACACTAACAGCGTTGTTTGACGAGAGTCAACGCTGTCTGACACGCGTCAACGGCGGTGAGGTGCGGCGCGGGTCAGCCGATGATGCGGACGATCGATTCGGCCACCGCCGCCGGCTTCTCCTCGCCCTCGATCTCCACGGTGGTGGTCATCGTCGCCTGCACCGCGCCGTCGAGGCGGTCGACCTTGGTGATCTCGGTGCGGCCGCGCAGCCTGGCGCCGACCTTGACCGGGTTAATGAAGCGCACCTTGTTGTAGCCGTAGTTGATCGCCATCTTGACGTTGTCCACGCGGTACATCTGTTGCGAGAAATACGGCAGCAATGACAAGGTGAGCAGACCGTGCGCGATGGTGCCCCCGAACGGACCCTTGGCGGCACGGTCCGGATCGACGTGGATCCACTGATGGTCACCGGTGGCGTCGGCGAAGAGATTCACCCGCTCCTGGGTGATCTCCAGCCAATCGGTCGGGCCCAACTGGGTGCCCTCGGCCGCCGCCAGCTCCTCGATGCCGTTGAACACCTTCATCGCACTCTCCTCTCACCTCGACGGGGTCGGCCTCGCGGCTCGCCCCCACGGCTCTCACAGTGCCACAACGCTGCGGCGCTCATACCCGCGCCTCCGGGCCGCGGCGAGCGGGCCGAACCTCACGGGGCCGAACGCGGCAGGGCCGAACCTGACAGGGGGGCAAATTCTCGTCCTCCCGGCCCCGCGCGGCCGCATGAGGGCCGCAATTCGCTGACCGACCACCGCGAGCCGTCGTGATTGGGTGCGGACCGGCCCGGGAATTCATACTCGGCAGTAACCAGAACGGCGGTCACCGCGATCACCCTGCTCGGAGCCGAAGTTCTCGTCAGAACTGGCCCGATGATCGGACAGCAAAATTATCGAATTGGAACGAAGGCCACTCGGAGATGCCCGGATATTTCGCTCGTAACTTCGCCAGAATTCCGGCCACACCACCCTCATACAGGCAATATATTTCGGTGCGGGATTGCCAGTTTCGACTTGGCAGGGCGACTTCGGCGTCGGCGCAATGAACGGAGGATGACACTACCGGACAAGATCAGCGCGCTAGCTGTGATATCACGACTCGACATCGGATACTGATATGGCGAATTCTTACCACTAACCGGGTACGGCCAATGCAAATGCGGTCGGCGAGTTCTGCGCCGGCCGCCGAACAGAGAAGAGATAGGACAAATGACCTCCGCTGCTCAACTGGATGGCGATACCTTCGGCGAATATGCGCTCCCCACCGGGATCAGCTGGTGGGACCCGGACGCGGAATGCACATTGGTGATGTCCCAGCCGGCACTGGATCGCGAGTTGTGGTTGGACTACCTCGATGGGGCGGCCCGCAGTTACCGCAAGTACGGCGCCGAGAAAGCGCTCGATCTGGAGGCGGTGAAGCCGGGGTGGGATACCAGTGTCTTCTTTGCCGCGGTCGACAGGGACGGGTGCGTGATCGGCGGTTTGCGCGCGACCCGGCCGCTGCGGTCCGCCGACGAGTCGCACGCCGTGGTGGAGTGGGCGGGTCAGCCCGGAGAGTCCGCGGTACGCAAGATGATCACCGATCGACTACCCTTCGGCGTGGTGGAGATGAAGTCGGCGTGGGCCGACGGTGACCGCGATCGGAGCCCCCTGCTCGCCGACGTCCTGGCTCGCACCGCCTATCCGACGATGACCGTGCTGAACGTCCAGTTCCTGATGGCGACCGCGGCCAGCCATGTGCTGGGCCGGTGGCGCTCCTCGGGCGGCGTGGTGGCGTCGAGGATTCCCGCCACCCCGTATCCGGACGACCGGTACCGAACCAAGATGATGTGGTGGGACCGGTCGAACTTCATCAACTACGCGACGCCCGAACAGGCTGCCAAGATGGTGGCCGAGATGAGCAGCCTGTCGGCACTGCTCGACGCGCACCGCGACGTCGCCGCCGCCGCCGGAACCCAATAGCCCCGCCGGAACGGAACAGCGCCGCCGGAACGAAACCGCAACGCCAACAGTGAGGCCTGGGAACTGAATTGAGTCACACGGTCGCCGCCGCCCACCGGGGTTCCGCACAAATCCTCGACAGCACCGACGACGCCGACCGGCGTATTCTCACCGAACTCCGCAACGACCCCGCGATCGAGGTCATCGATCACCGCGATCGGCAGGCGGCGACGAGCGCGGGGCTGCTCGATGCTCCGCAACCGGACGAGGCCACCGCATCACGGTATTGGGCGTACTACCCGTGGCGGCGGGCGGTGGTGGCAGTCCTGGATCCGGAGACGTTCCGCCGGATACGGTTCGACCGCAACCGCAACCTGATCACCCGGGCCGAGCAGGACCGGCTCGGTCAACTGAGGATCGGGATCGTCGGACTGAGCGTGGGCCACGCGGTGGCGCACATGCTGGCCATGGAGGGCGTCTGCGGAGAACTGCGGTTGGCCGACTTCGACGAACTGGAGCTGACCAACCTCAACCGGGTGCCCGCCACGGTGTTCGATCTCGGCGTCAACAAGGCCACCGCGGCGGCCCGGCGGATCGCCGAACTCGACCCCTACCTGCGGGTGCAGACCTTCACAGCCGGTCTCACCGAGGACAACATCGACACCTTCCTCGACGGGCTGGACATCGTGGTCGAGGAATGCGATTCACTGGACATGAAGATCGCGGTGCGGCAGGCGGCCAAGGCGCGCAGCCTGCCGGTGCTGATGGCGACCAGTGACCACGGGCTGATCGACGTCGAACGGTTCGATCTGGAACCGGACCGGCCGATCCTGCACGGTCTGCTCGGCGATGTCGACACGGCGGCGCTGGCGGATCTGCCCAGCAAGGACAAGGTGCCTCATGTCCTGAACATCCTGGAGGCGACGAAGCTGTCGGCGCGGGGCGCGGCATCGATGGTCGAGGTCGGCCGGACCCTGTCCACCTGGCCGCAGCTGGCCTCCGAGGTGACCCTCGGCGCGGCCACCATCGCCAAGGCGGTGCGCAGGATCGGGTTGGGTGAACCGCTGCCCTCCGGGCGGGTCCGCATCGACGTCGACGACGCGCTGGAGAAGCTCACCACCCCGGCGTCGCGTCCCCCCGACCGGCAGCCGGACCGCGCCCCCGATCCGCCGACCGGCCCCGCTCCGACCGAGATGAACGAGGCGACAGGGGCGACAGAGGCGACAGGGGCGACAGGGGCCGTCATGGCGCGGATGGCCGCCGCGGTGGTGCGGGCGCCGTCGGCCGGCAACGCGCAGCCCTGGACCGTGCAGACCGGGCCGGACTCCATCACCCTGCGGCTGGACCGGGATCGCAGCTCGCTGCTGGACCTCGGGTTCCGCGCCAGCACGGTGGCGCTCGGCGCCGCGGTGTTCAACGCCCGGGTGGCGGCCGCGGCCGCCGGCCGTTCGGTCGCCGTCGAGTTCGGCGATGGTTCCGGCGACGGCGGGGGCGCGGTGCCCCACGCGGTCATCCGGCTGCGCGACGCGCACCGCCCCGACGACCCGGCCGACCTGGCGGGACTGGCCGAGCTGTACCGCCCGATGCTGCTGCGGGAGACCAACCGCCGCAAGGGGCGCGCCGCCCCGATCGACGACGAGACCGTCGCCCTGCTCGATGCCGCCGCCGACCGGCAGGGTGCGCGGCTGCGGCTCCTGACCGGCCCGGCCGAACTCGACACCGCCGCGTCGATCATCGCCGCCACCGACCGGATCCGGTATCTGACCCCGCGGCTGCACGCCGAGATGATCGCCGAGCTGCGCTGGCCGGGCGACCCGGACCCGGACAGCGGGATCGACATCTGGGCCATGGAACTCGACCCCGGCCAGCTCGCGGTCCTCGACATCCTCCGCCGCCCGGATGTGATGACCGCGCTCACCGAGTGGGATGCCGGCGACGCGCTGGGCGACTACACCCGGGAGCGGATCCGGTCCAGTTCCGCACTGGCGGTGGTGACCGTCGAGGGCCGGGAGCCGGCCGACTATCTGCGGGGCGGTTCGGCGCTGGAAGCGGTGTGGATCCGCGCGCAGCAGCGCGGGCTCGCGGTGCACCCGGTCTCACCGCTGTTTCTCTACGCCCATGAGGAGGACGAACTACGGGCTCTGTCACCACGTTTCGCGTCGTCACTGGTGAACCTGCGACGCGAGTTCCACGACCTCGCCGGCACCCGGCGCGGCGAATCGCAGATCATCGTGTTCCGCTTGTTCGAGGCGCCGCCGGCGTCGGTGCGCAGCCGCCGGCGGTCGGGAGGCATCGGTGTCGACTGAACTCGATCTCCTCGTGACCGGCGTAGCGACCAAACTGATGGCCGCGGACGCCGCCACCGCCAGGGACGTCAGTCGGCGGGTGCTCGCCGATCTGGTGCGGGCCTTCGAACTCGACTTCAGTTTCCTGCGGCACAACGACCACGAGATCCGTGCATCGAAGCTGATCGCCGAATGGCCGGTGCGGGAGAACGTCCCGGATCCCGACCCCATCGGCGTGGTGCACTTCGAGGGCGCCGACCCGGTGTTCGCGCTTGCGGAACACGCCAAGGAGATCCACATCTTCCGTCCGGAACCGGCGACCGACGAGTTCCAGCGGCTGATCGAGGAGTCCAGCGGTGTCCCGGCCAGCACGGTGGCCGCGGTGCCGCTGGTCTCCGGCGAGATCACCACCGGGGTGCTCGGATTCGTCAAGTACGGCGACCGGCAGTGGCATCCGGACGAACTCAACGCGCTGAAGGCCATCGCCTCGCTGTTCGCGCAGGTGCAGGCCCGGGTAGAGGCCGAGGAACGGCTCCGCTACCTGGCCGAACACGATGACCTCACCGGCCTGCACAACCGGCGGGCACTGCTGGCACATCTGGACGCCCGGCTCGCCGCGGGCCAACCGGGACCGGTGTCGGCACTGTACTTCGACCTGGACCGGCTCAAGGCGGTCAACGACTATCTCGGTCACACCGTCGGCGACTGGTTCATCCGGGTGCTCGCCGAACGGTTGCGGGAGGGCGCCGGCCCGGACGACCTCATCGCCCGGCTCGGCGGCGACGAATTCGTCGTGGTGCCCTCCGGTCCGGTGGACGCCGACGCCGCCCTGGAGCTGGCGAACCGGCTCCGGTCCCGGCTGCAGCAGCAGGTGTGCGTCGACGGCGAGATGCTGACGCGGACCGCCAGTATCGGTGTCGCCCAAGGTACTCCCGGACGGGACACCACCTCGGACCTGCTGCGGCGCGCGGATCAGGCGGTGCTGACCGCCAAGAGCGCCGGGGGCAACCAGATCACGGTGTTCACCGACGACATGTCTCTGGAAGCCGAGTTCCGCAACGACATCGAACTCCACCTCCAGAGCGTCATCCAGGACGAGGCGCTGCTGCTGCATTTCCTGCCGGAGGTGGACATGCGCACCGGCGAGATCCTGGCAACCGAGGCGCTGGTGCGGTGGCATCACCCGACCCGCGGTCTGCTCGCGCCCGACACCTTCATCGGGGTCGCGGAGTCGGTCAACCTCGCCGGCGAACTGGGCCGGTGGGTGATGCGCACCGCCTGCGGCGAATTCGCGAAGTGGCGCGCCGAGGGCATCGGACTCGACGCGGTGCTGCGGATCAACGTCTCGCCGGTACAACTGGTCACCGACGGTTTCGTCGCCTCGGTGGCCGACATCATCGACGAGTTCGGTCTGGACGGGTCCTCGGTGTGCCTGGAGATCACCGAGAGTGTGGTGGTGCAGGACATCAAGACCACCCGCATCACGCTGGAGGGGCTCAACGAGGTCGGGGTGCAGGTCGCGATCGACGACTTCGGAACCGGTTACAGCGTGTTGTCCCACCTCAAGACGCTGCCCGTGGACACCCTGAAGATCGACAAGGGCTTCGTGCAGGATCTCGGCAACAGTCCCGGTGATCTGGCGATCGTGCGGGCGATCATCGCGCTGGCCGAGGCGTTCGGGCTGCAACTGGTCGCGGAGGGGGTGGAGACCGAGGCGGCCGCGCTGACCCTGCTGCGGCACGGGTGTCACCGGGCGCAGGGCTTCCTGCTGTCCCGGCCGATCCCGTCCAACGAGATGAGGGAACTACTCGCCCGCGGGCGGATACCGATGCGGTTTTCGGCGACGCCGTGACAGATCGGTGACGGTGGCCATGCGGCGGTCCTGCGCCCTGCGGTCCGCTGGTCCCGGGTTCCGCCGATCCGCGACGTGCCCACGTAGCGGTAGACCGCCGGCCCTCGTCAGCACCTCGAGCCGACCGAACCGGCTCGCCGTCTGGCTCACCAGCCCGATCCGTATCTCGTGCTGGTAGTGGGGCAGTCCGAGCTCGGCCGGGGTGTCGCCGACCGGCACGGTCGGGGTCAGGGTGACCCCGTGCCGGGCGCGCACCGCACGCGGTCCCCGGCCGGTGGTCAGCACCACCCCGACGACCTCACCCTCCTCGAACACGACGCGCTCCAACCGGTCGTCACGATGGACGTCGATCTCCCGGTCCTCGGCCTGTGCGGCCAACCATCCGGCCACCCCGGCGCCCGACGGCGGCGGGCCCGCCGGCCAACTGCCCACGACCTTGACCTCGATGATCTCGGCCTGCGGTGTGTGCAGGGTATCCATTCCCCGGTCCGACACCCGGGTGTGCAGCAACCCGTACGGAGAGGACAGGCACTGCCCGGCCCAGTCCCGCAACCTGCTGCCGATGAACGGTTCCACCTGCCCCCGCGGGTCGAACGGTGGCGGTGGCACCACTTCACGCACCGGAATCACCGCATCCCGGGCCAGGGTCACCGAGGTGAGATCGGCCGACAGTGCCCGCAGGTATCGGATCGTCTCCGCATCGGTCACGTCCGGCCCCAGCCAGATGTCGGTGAGCGTCTCCGGCAACGGGCCGTCGGCCGGGGGATGGGCGGGGCCGGCCACGTAGACCTCGCCGCCGAGCTCGACCGCGGCGATCGCCGCAGCCAGCGCGGCCACCCCGCCGCCCACACAGACGACGTCGACCTCGTCGTCCCAGATCAGCATCGTCCGGTCCGCTTCCCGGGCGGTGTCCCGTCGGTGGCCCGGCCGTGTCGTCCCACCGAACGGCCGCCGCGATTCGTCATGCGTTCACGCTACCCAGCCGTGGGCGGAATCCGGTCGCGCGTCGTGCTCGCCGGGCTGTCCGGGCGGGTGCATCGGATCCGATCGGGGGGTCAATGAGATGCGGCCCACACAGTTGACTAGGTTGACTATGTCTAAACGTCCAGCAGACAGGGGAGCCATGGACCTGCAATGGTCGCCAGCCGATCTGGCGTTCCGCGACGAAGTGCGTGCCTTTCTCGACGAGAAACTGACCCCCGGGTTGCGCCGCGCCGGCCGGCTCCAGACGAGCGTCTACTCCGACCACGAGGCCAGCATGGAGTGGCAGCGCATCCTGCACGAGCGCGGCTGGGCCGCACCGGCGTGGCCGGTCGAGTACGGCGGCTGCGACTGGACCCTGACCCAGCACTACATCTTCGAACGCGAAACCACCCTGGCGGGTGCACCGTCGTTGTCGCCGATGGGAATCAAGATGGTGGCGCACGCGATCATCGCGTACGGCACCCAGGAACAGAAGGACTACTTCCTGCCCCGGATCCTCACCGGCGAGGTGTTCTTCTGCCAGGGTTACTCCGAACCCGAGGCCGGTTCGGACCTAGCCGCCCTGTCGATGGCGGCCGTCGACGACGGCGACGACCTGATCTGCAGCGGCAGCAAGATCTGGACCACCCACGCCGTCGAGGCGAACTGGATGTTCGCCCTGGTCCGCACCAGCAGGTCCGACAAGAAGCAGAAGGGCATCACCTTCCTGCTCATCGACATGACCAGCCCGGGCATCGAGATCCGTCCGCTGGTGATGACCTCCGGCGAGGTCGTGCAGAACCAGGTGTTCTTCGACGAGGTGCGGGTGCCCAAGCGCAATGTGGTCGGCAAGATCGACGAGGGCTGGACGGTCGCGAAATACCTGCTGGAGTTCGAGCGCGGCGGTAGCGCCACCTCCCCCGGTCTGCAGGTGATGGCCGATCAGATCGCCACCGCGGCAACCGAACAGCCCGGGCCGGGCGGCACCAGGCTGATCGACGATCCGGGATTCAGCCGCCGCCTCGCCGACGCCCGCATCCGCACCGAGGTCCTCGAGATCCTCGAGTATCAGGTGCTGGCCACCGTCGCCGCCGGAAAGAATCCCGGCTCGGCGTCCTCGATGCTCAAGGTGCTCAGCACCGAGTTGAGCCAGACGCTGACCGAACTGGCGATGGAAGCCGCCGGACCGCAGGGCCGCGCCTACCAACCGCACGCCACCTGCCCCGGCGGCCCGGTGTCGGACTTCGCCCCACCGGCAGACGGATACGTCACCGGTGAACCGTGGCAGGCGGTGGCTCCGCTGCGCTACTTCAACGACCGCGCGGGCTCGATCTACGCGGGCAGCAACGAAATTCAGCGAAACATTCTGGCGAAAGCGGCCCTCGGGCTCTAGACGGGACGATCCATGGACTTCAACCTGACCGACGAACAGGAACTGCTGCGCAACGGGCTCACCAAGTTCCTGTCCACGCGCTACGACCTGGAGAAGAGCCGCGCCGCCGCCAAGACCGGCCCCGGCTGGCAACCCGAGATCTGGCAGGCCTTCGCCGAGGAACTCGGTCTGCTCGGCGCCACCCTGCCCGAATCGGTGGGCGGTATCGGCGGCGGACCGGTGGAGACGATGGTGATCGCCGAGGCCCTGGGCCATGCGCTGGTGATCGAACCGTATGTGGACACGGTGGTGGTCGCCGGCGGGCTGCTGCAACGCGCGGGCGGCGACACCGCCCACCGACTGCTCGGGCGGATCGCCGAGGGCTCCGCGGTGGTCGCGTTGGCGGCCACCGAACCGCAGTCCGGCGACTGGTGGCGGGACGTGGCCACCACGGCGCGCCGCGACGGCGACCAGTGGGTGCTCGACGGCGCCAAGATCGTCGCCACCACCGCACCGTTGGCGTCCCATCTGCTGGTCACCGCCCGCACATCGGGGAATCAGCGTGACGCCGAAGGTATCTCGCTGTTCCTCGTGGACATGGGCGCCGGGCATCCCGGACTTGCACTGAACTCCTACCGCACCATCGACGACCGGCGCGCCGCCGACATCACCCTGGAGGGAGTGCGCCTGCCCGCCGACGCGTTGCTCGGTGCGGCCGGACAGGCATGGGCGTCGCTGGAGCAGGCCCGCGACGAGGGCGCCACCGCGATCTGCGCCGAGGCCGTCGGCGGTATGCGGAAGGTGTTGGACGACACCGTCGAATACAGCAAGCAGCGCCACCAGTTCGGCCAGCCGATCGGCAGCTTCCAGGTGCTCCAGCACCGCATGGTCGACATGCACATGGAACTCCAGCAGGCGATCGCCGCGGTGTACCTCGCGGTGCTCAACCTGACCGCCGATGCCGCCACCCGGGCGCGCGCGGTGTCGGCCGCCAAGGCGACGGTCGGCCGGGCGGCCCGGTTCATCGGCCAGAACGCTGTACAGTTGCACGGCGGCATGGGGATGACGGAGGAACTCGCGATCGGTCACTACTTCAAGCGGTTGACCGCGATGCAGTACGAGTTCGGGTCCACCGACCACCACCTCACCCGGTACGCACAGCTGACCCGGTCCTGACACGCCGAAGGGGACACCGAATGGGACTTCGTGGCGAGGCTGCGATCGTCGGCTTCACCGAACTTCCGGCCACGCGGCAGCCCACCGGCCCGTTGGAGTTCAACCTCGAGCAGTGGGCCCGGCTGGCGGCCGCCGCACTGGCCGACGCCGGCTTGACCGCCGCGGACGTGGACGGGATCGTCACCACCCACCTGCCCGAGTCGCAGCTCTTCGCGCCGTCGACGATCATCGAATATCTCGGGATCACAGCGAATTTCGCCGAGCTGGTCGATCTGGGCGGGGCGAGTTCGGCGGCGATGGTGTGGCGGGCGGCCGCGGCGATCGAGCTCGGGCTGTGCAGCGCAGTGCTGTGCGTGGTGCCGGCGATCCCGCTGACTCCCACCTGCGAGGAGAAACCGGTCGACTTCACCGAGATGCTGTACTTCGGGGCGTCGAGCAACCGGTACGGCTCGCCGCAGGCCGAATTCGAGATCCCGTACGGGAATCTCGGCCAGAACGGTCCGTACGGTCAGGTCGCCACGAGATACGCGGCCACGTACGGATACGACGAGCGGGCGATGGCCAAGATCAGCGTCGATCAACGCGTCAACGCCAACCACACCCCGGGGGCGATCTTCGAAGACAAGCCGTTGACCATCGAGGACGTGCTGGCCAGCCCGGTCATCGCGGCGCCGCTGCGGTTGCTGGAGATCGTGATGCCGGTGATGGGCGGCGCGGCGGTGGTGATCGCCGACGAGCGGCTGGCCCGGCGCGGCCGGAACCGCCCGGTGTGGGTGAAGGGCTTCGGCGAGCGGGTGCCGTACAAGACCCCGACCTACGCCGAGGATCTGCTGCAGACGCCGATGATCACGGCAGCCGCATCGGCGTTCGGGATGGCCGGTCTGACCCCGCAGGACATGGACATGGTGTCGATCTACGACTGCTACACGATCACCGTGCTGCTGAGCCTCGAGGACGCCGGGTTCTGCCCCAAGGGCAAGGGCATGCAGTTCGTCGCCGAACACGATCTGACCTTCCGCGGGGACTTCCCGATGAACACCGCCGGCGGACAACTCGGTTACGGGCAGGCCGGGCTGGCCGGCGGGATGCACCACGTGTGCGACGCCACCCGCCAGATCATGGGCCGCGCCGGCGTGACCCAGGTGCCCGACTGCAACCGGGCGTTCGTCTCCGGCAACGGCGGCATCCTCAGCGAACAGACCACCCTGGTGTTGGAGGGCGATTGACGATGTCCGCACTCAGCCGGCCGATGCCGATCGCCACACCCACCACCCAGCCGTTCTGGGACGCGCTGGCGGAGCACAAGATCCGCATCCAGTACTCTCCCTCGACCGGCCGGTACGTGTTCTATCCCCGGGTGCTCGCCCCCGGCACCCTGGCCGACGACCTGCAGTGGCGGGAGATCTCCGGCGCGGGTTCGCTGTACACGTTCACCGTCGCGCACCGGCCCGTCTCCCCGCACTTCGCCGATGCGGTCCCACAGATCCTCGCGGTCGTGGAATGGGATGAGGGTCCGCGGTTCTCGACCGAGATCGTCAACGCCGCACCGGAGGAGTTGACCGTCGGCATGCGGGTGAAGCCGGTGTTCACCGACTATCCCGAACACGGCATCACGATGCTGCGCTACGAGCCGGCGGACTGAACCCCCGTATCACCGATCTCGAGCACCCGATCGCACCGGCCGCGGCCGGCCGCGATCAACTCGGCGTTCGGGTCGTCGACGGTGTCCACCCACCGTGCCGCCTCCGCCGCGCCGCGTCCGCCGCGGATGTGCCGTTCGATCAGCCGGCGCCGGCGCAGCGGTGCCGGACTGTCCAGGTACACCACCCAGTCGAGCAGATCCCGCACCGCCGCCCAGCCGGGTGACGGCAGGGCCAGGTAGTTGCCCTCGGTGACGATCACCCGGGCGTCGGCCGGCACCACGTGGCGGGCCGCGACCGGCTCGTCGAGGGTGCGGTCGAATCCGGGGACATACACGTCGCGGATCCGATGGCTGTGGCTGATCTGCTGCAGCACAGCGAGATACCCGTCCACATCGAACGTGTCCGGTGCGCCCTTACGGTGCCGGCGGCCGAGCCGGTCCAGCTGCGCGTTGGACAGGTGGAACCCGTCCATCGGCACGTAGCCGACCCCCTCCGGGGCGCCCGGGCCGAACTCCCGCACCAGGCGCTGCGCCAGCGTCGACTTTCCGGCGCCCGGCGGGCCGACCAGGCCGAGCACCACCCGGCCGGGGTGTGCGTTCAGCAGGCGGTGGACGTCGTCGGTCAGCTCGGCGACCGCATCGGCAGTGGTGCGCACACCTTCAGATCATGTCGAACTTGTCCGGGTGCGGTCCCATCCGGCCCGCCTCCCCCTTGTCGAGCGCCGAGATCGCCGCCATGTCGGCGTCGCTGAGCTCGAAGTCGAACAGCGCGATATTGGACCTGACCCGTTCCGGCGTCACCGATTTGGGCAGCACGATGTCGCCACGCTGGATGTGCCAGCGCAACGTCACCTGCGCCGGCGTCCTGCCGAGCCGGTCGGCGATGCCCGCGATCACCGGATCGTCGGCCACCCGTCCCTTGGCGATCGGCGCCCACGCCTCGACCGCGATGCCGTGCTCGGCGCAGTACCGGCGGACATCGTTGTTGCCGAAGTACGGGTGGATCTCGACCTGGTTGACCGCGGGCACGGTGCTGGTCTCGGCGGCCAGCAGGTCGAGGTGGGCGGGTTCGAAGTTCGACACCCCGATGCTGCGGGCCCGGCCGTCGGCGGCGAACTCCTCGAGGGTCTTCCAGGTGGACACGAAATCCCCGTCGTAGTGCATGGGCAGCGGCCAGTGGATCAGGAACAGGTCCACGTAGTCGGAGCCCAGTTCGGTCAGGGTCCGGTCGAACGCCCGCCGGGCGTCGTCCGGCCGGTGGTAGGGGTTGTTGAGCTTGCTGGTGATGAACACCTCGCCGCGGTCCAGTCCGGCGTCGCGGATGCCTTCGGCGACGCCGCGCTCATTGCCGTACATCTGCGCGGTGTCGATGTGCCGGTATCCGGCGTCCAGTGCGGTACGCACCGCGGCGGCGGTCTGGTCCGGAGGGATCTGGTAGACCCCGAAACCGACTTGCGGGATCTGGGCGCCGTTGTTGAGCGTGATGGCTGGAACGGTGGTCATGTTCACTCCTGGTCTGTTCTCGCGGCCGCGAACGTGCATTCCATGCGGAAAATCCGCGCCGGGAGCGCAGTGGTTACACGTTCGCCGCTACGCCCATACCCGTTTCTGGCTTGGATAGATCTGGTGCGGCGCTCACCGCACCGGGCGCAGCACCACGATGCCCGGCACGGTCTTGACGTAATCGAGCAGCGGGGTGTCGACCACCTTGTTGTCGGAGCTCAGCGATGAGGCGTTGCGGAACACCGGCCCGCCGGGGGTGGCGACGTAGATGCCGACGTGGGTGACGTCGAGGCCGCCGTCGGTGGCGTAGGCGCCGATGTAGTCGCCGGTGCGCAGCCGCTTCACCACGTCACCGTCCACCCGACCGCCGGGGATGTAGGTCACCACGCGGGTGGTGACGGGCAGGCCGGGCAGGTAGGTGCCGCCGGAGTCCTTGCGGTTGAGGTTCTTGGTCACCGTCACCGCATCACCGCTGACCTCGGCGGTGACGTCGGTGGCGACCGCCGGCCGCACCGCCGCCCAATCGGTGAAGAAGTGCTTGCGGTTCGCGAACGCGACCACCCCGTCGCGGTATCGGACGTCGACCAGGCTGTCGAGGAAGCTGTCCCGATCGTCGGCGCGTTTGAGCGCCTCGACGTAGTCGGCGTAGGTGAAGCAGTCCACCCGCTGCAGTTCGACGACCAGCCGCTCGGGTTCGGTCGCCGAGCCGATGAGCGTGTCCGCCCCGTACGGGGTGCCGAGGAACTGCCGGGACAACACCTCCGACCGGGCCGGCGCAGCGGTGGCGTTGCGCACCTCGAGCAGCTGACCGAGCCGCTGGGCGCTGGCGCCGGAGATCTGCGCCGCCGGCGCCGCGACCGCCGCCGGCGCGCCTGCGAGGGCGGCGACGAACACCAGCACCAGCACCGGCCACAGGGACCGTCGCCGGGACAGTCTCGCGGCCGGGCCGAGTCCGACAGGCATGCCTTCTCCCCTTTTCGCCGGTGGGGTTTCGCTGACGGGGTTCGCTCGCGTTTTTCGCTACTGTACGTGGGGGTGAAGCCGTCCCGGCCGGGACCGATTCACCCGATCGTCCGGGGGTATGCCTTGACCAGCCAGCACGTCGACCCGACCGCGCCACGCCCGACAATCACCGAATCGCAACGTCTTCCCAGCCGTCTCACGCTGCTCGTCGCCGCCCTGCTGATCGCCCTGGCCGGATGCGCGGCGCCGCCCCGGGACGCGGCGCCGCAGTCGAGCGGGGAACCCGAGCCGGCCGCCCAGCCGCCCGCGCCCGAGTCCGATCCGGCCCACCGGCCGCTGGCCGGCGATCCGGTCCGGCTCGCCGACGATCTGGTGGCCGATGAACGGGTGCTGCGCGACCCGTCGGCACCCGAGGCGGTGCTGGCAGCGGCGGCTCGACGCCAGCAGCCCGCCTACCGGCTGCTGGCCCGCCATCCGGAGTGGGATCCGATCGCCCGCTCCCGGATCCCGGAGCAGCTGCTGGGCGTCTACGACCGCAATATCGACGCCCGTCGCCAGCTGGAGGCGATGAGCGACGGGCGCGGGAAGCCCACCCTGCCGGCATGGCGCATCGTGGCGCCGCCGCCACCGGAGGAACTGCTCGGTTACTACCGCAAGGCGGAGGCCGAGCACGGTGTCGGTTGGAGTCATCTGGCGGCGATCAACCTCGTCGAGACGGCGTTCGGCCGGGTCGACGGGGTGAGCACCGCCGGCGCGCAGGGCCCCATGCAGTTCCTGCCGTCGACCTTCGCCCGGTACGGCGACGGCGGCGACATCCGGTCCTTCCACGACAGCATCATGGCGGCCGCGCGCTATCTGGCGGCCAGCGGTTTCGCCCGCGATCGCGACCGCGCGCTGTGGCACTACAACAACTCCCCCCAGTATGTGCGGGCCGTCAGCCAGTACGCCGAGGCGATGGCCGACGATCCCGCGGCGTTCGGCGCCTACTACCGCTGGGAGGTGTACTACAACTCGAGCGCCGGTGACGTGGTGCTGCCGGTCGGCTATCACGCCGAGGCGCCGATCCCGGTCGAGGAGTACCTGGCGAGCAACCCGGAGGCGCTGGCGATCAGGCGCTAGCTTCCGGCCTGCAACCCGCCGGAAAGACCCGCCGGAAAGACCCGCCGGAAGGACCCGCCGGAGAGACCCCCGGAAAGACGAGGACCCGCCCGGCGGGAAGCCGAGGCGGGTCGTCGAAGAGTGGAGCTAAGGGGACTCGAACCCCTGACCCCCACACTGCCAGTGTGGTGCGCTACCAGCTGCGCCATAGCCCCAAGTCGGTGCCCATCGAAGTTACACCACACCACCGTCGGGTTCAAAACCGGTGGTCAGGGCACCTCGCCGCCGGCCTCCGGACCGAGCGGCCGGGCCTCGGTGTGCTCGGTGGACCGGCGCGGCCGGGTCTCGGGCGCCAGCACCCAGCCCACCGCGGCCATCGCGAGGATCGCCCCACTGATGACAAACGCCCAACCGAACGATGCGTGTTCCGCGATCTGGCCGACGATCAGCGATCCGATGATCGAACCGAAGTCGGCCATCATCTGGAACGTCGCGACCGCGGTGCCGCCGCGGGACTTGTTGCCCACCACATCGGCGACCGCGGCCTGCTGCGGGGCGACGAAGATGCCGGTGGCCGCGCCCGCGATGTAGGCGGCGACGAGGAACAGCGGCAGCGAGTCGGTGAAGCCGACCAGGGCGGTCGCCACCGCGGACACGATCAGGCCGGCGATGACGAGCTTGCGCCGGCCCAGCCGGTCGGACAGATGACCGCTGGGGATCACCACCGAGATGTTGCCGACCGCGAACGCCGCGAGCGCCACCCCGGCGGCGCCGGCGCCGTGGCCCAGCGCCTCGACGACGAACAGCGGGACCAGCGCGATCCGCAGCCCGAACGACGCCCAGCCGGTCGCGAAGTTGGAGAACAGCGCCGCCCGGTACGCGCCGTGCCGCAGCACGGTGCGCACCGACACCCGGTTCTCGTCCTCGGGCGCGGGCGCGGCCAGGGTGGAGTTCCGCAGGCTGAAGAACACCACCCCCGCGGCGACGAGCAGGGCCGCGCCGTAGATCAGGAACGGCGCCGCCAGCCCGAATCCGGCCGTCAGGCTGCCCAGCACCGGCCCGCCGACCGAGCCGAACAGGAACCCGGAGGCGAACAGTCCGGCCACCCGGCCCCGCGCGTCCGGCGGGGCGATCCGGATCATCAGACCCAGCGAGGACACCGTGAACATGGCCGAGCCCAATCCGCCCAGCGACCGGAACAGCAGCAGCTGCCAGTAGGTCTGGGCGAACGCGCAGGCGCCGGTGGACAGCGCGACGATCAGCAGACCGCTGATGTAGACGCGCCGCTCCCCCAGCCGCTGGACGAACCATCCGGCGGGCGGCGCCCCGACCAGCCGCATGACCGCGAACGCGGTGATGACGAAGGTCGCGGCGCTGATGCTGACCCCGAAGTGGCGGGCGTACTGCGGCAGCACGGGGGCGACCACGCCGTAACCCAGCGCCACCACGACGTTGGCCGACACCAGCAGCCATACCTCGCGGGGCAGCCCCATCTTGCCGGCAGCGGCGGCGGATCGCTCGCCGCGGGCGACCGGACTCACGCAATCACCGTGTTCACCACCGCGCGGGCGGCGTCCTGAACCTCCGCCAGATGGTCGGGACCGCGGAACGACTCCGCGTAGATCTTGTAGACGTCCTCGGTCCCCGACGGCCGCGCGGCGAACCAGGCGTTCTCCGTGGTGACCTTCAGTCCGCCGAGCGGAGCCCCGTTGCCGGGCGCGGTGGTCAGTTTGGCGGTGATCGGCTCGCCGGCCAGTTCGGTGGCGGTGACCTGATCCGCCGACAGCCTGGCCAGCCGGGCCTTCTGCTCGCGGTCGGCGGGTGCGTCGATGCGGGCGTAGGTCGGCGCACCGTAGCGCTCGGCCAGCTTCCGATACCGCTGCGACGGTGTCTCACCGGTCACCGCGAGCATCTCGGCGGCCAGCAGGGCCAGGATGATGCCGTCCTTGTCGGTGGTCCACACCGACCCGTCGCGCCGCAGGAAGGAGGCGCCGGCGCTCTCCTCGCCGCCGAATCCGATGTCCCCGTTGAGCAGGCCGTCGACGAACCACTTGAAGCCGACCGGCACCTCGACCAGGGTGCGGCCGAGCCCGGCGACCACCCGGTCGATGATCGACGAACTGACCACGGTCTTGCCCACCGCGGTGGCGGCCGGCCAGTCCGGCCGGTGCGTGTAGAGGTAGTCGATCGCCGCCGCCAGGTAGTGGTTCGGGTTGAGCAGCCCGCCGTCCGGGGTGACGATACCGTGCCGGTCCGCGTCGGCGTCGTTGCCGGTGGCGATCTGATACCTGTCCCGGTCGGCGGTCACCGACCGGATCAGCCCGGCCATGGCGTGCGGGGAGCTGCAGTCCATCCGGATCCTGCCGTCCCCGTCGAGGGTCATGAACCGCCAGGTGGCGTCGACCAGCGGGTTGACCACGGTGAGGTCGAGGTTGTGCCGTTCGGCGATGGCGTCCCAGTAGTCGACGCTGGCCCCGCCCAGCGGGTCGGCGCCGATGCGGATCCTCTCCGCCGCGATCACGTGCAGGTCGACGACGGCCGGCAGGTCGTCGACGTAGGCGTTGAGGTAGTCGTGACGGTGGGCGCGTTGCAGCGCGCGGGCCAGCGGCACCCGCTTCACGTCGCGGAGTCCGTCGCGCAGGATCTGGTTCGCGCGGTCGGCGATGGCGCTGGTGGCGTCGGTGTCGGCGGGGCCGCCGTGCGGCGGGTTGTATTTGAACCCGCCGTCGCGGGGCGGATTGTGCGACGGGGTGACGACGATGCCGTCGGCCTTGCCGCCCGGCGCGCCGCCGCGGTTGTGGCTGAGGATCGCGTGGCTGATCGCCGGTGTGGGGGTGTACCGGTCGGCGGCGTCGATCATCACGTCCACGTCGTTGGCGGCCAGCACCTCCAGCGCCGACACCCAGGCCGGTTCGGACAGCGCGTGGGTGTCGCGTCCGATGAACAGCGGCCCGGTGATGCCCTGCCGGCGGCGGTATTCCACGATCGCCTGGGTGGTGGCCAGGATGTGCGCCTCGTTGAAGGCGTTGTCCAGGCTGGACCCGCGATGCCCGGACGTGCCGAACACCACCTGCTGGGCGACGTCGTCCGGATCGGGTTGCCGCGTGTAATAGGCGGTCACCACCGCCGCTACGTCGATGAGGTCTTCGGGTTGCGCCGGCTGACCGGCGCGGGGATTGGCCGCCATGATGTCCAATTGTCCCAATCCGGCCGCGACTGCGCTCGGCTGCGGTGACGGTCGCCATACTTTGGCGGATGGCTGTCACCGACGCGCGGGTGTTGGCGGCGGTGTTCGTCGGCGGGGCGGCGGGCACCGTCGCCAGGGTGCTGCTCGCCGAATCCGCGCCGGCGCACGGGTCCGGGTGGCCGTGGGCGACGTTCGTGGCCAATGTCCTGGGCGCCGCCGTGCTGGGTTTCGTCGCCGCCCGGTTTCCGCCCGCCCGGCCCGGATCGCGGTACCGCCGGGCGCTGCTGGGCACCGGATTGTGCGGCGGGCTGACCACCTTCTCGACCGTGCAGGTGGAGGTGCTCGCGATGGTCGACGCCGGCCGCCTGGGGTTGGCCGCCGGATACGTCGGCGCCGGGGTCGCGGCGGGTGTGACGGCGGTGTGCGCCGGGCGCGCTCTCGGCCGACGGGTGCGCCGGCGATGACGTCGCTCGGGGTGTGGGCGGGCGTGGCGGTGCTCGGCGGTTTGGGCGCGGTGCTGCGGTATCTGGTCGACCGGACGGTGTCGCGCCGGTCCCCGACGCGGCTCCCGGCAGGCATCTTCGTGGTGAACATCACCGGCGCGTTGGCGTTGGGGCTGCTGGCCGGCGCGGCGGTGAGCCCGCGGACGGCGCTGCTCGCCGGCGCCGCGCTGCTGGGGTCTTACACCACCTTCTCCACCTGGATGCTCGACACCGTCGAGTTGGCCGAGCGCCGGCCGCGGCGGCGCGCGGTCCTCGACACGGTGGTCAACATCGTGGCGGGTGTGGTGGCCGGGCTCGGTGCGGCCGCGGTCGGCTACCGGGTCGGGTCGATGCTGTGACCGACGCCGCACAGGAGGGGTAAGCCTAGCCTCACTTAACTTGGCGGTGTACCGTACCCGGCCATGGAGCCGACTACCGCCGAAGCCGTCAGCACCGCCCTCCTGGAGATCTTGCGCGACGACATGAACGTCGACGTCCGCCGGGTCACCCGCGACTCTCGGCTCATCGACGACGTCGGCCTGGACTCGGTGGCGTTCGCGGTCGGAATGGTCGCCATCGAGGACAAGCTGGGCGTGGTGCTCACCGAGGAGGATCTGCTCAGCTGCGACACCGTCGGCGAGCTGGAGGCCGCCATCCTGGCGAAGGTGCCGGCGGCTCAGAGCCGGCCGTGACGGTCCTGGCACAGGCGCTGGCCGACGCGCTCACCACGGCCGGCGCCGATCTGGTGGTGCTCGACCAGGAGACCCGGTCCTGGAGCCGCCATCCGTGGCCGGAGGTTTACGTCCGCGCCGAGAACGTCGCCGACCGGGTCCTGGCCGACGAGGCGACCGCGGTCGGGCTGGTGGGTGAACCGACCGTCGAGCTCATCTCGGCGATCATCGGCGCCCTGCTCGCCGGCGCGGCGGTGTCGGTTCTGCCCGGCCCGGTCCGGGGCGCCGACCCCCGGCAGTGGGCGCAGGGAACGCTGAAGCGGTTCACCGGCATCGGGGTGCGCACCGTGTTCAGCCACGGCGCCCAGCTCGAACTCCTCCGCGGCGTGGACGACGCGTCGGGCGCCCCGGCGATCCATGATGTTTCGACGGTCGCCCACGACCGGCGGTCCACCACGCTGCTGCCGCCGTCGGAACCGAACGGCATCGCGATCCTGCAGGGGACGGCCGGTTCGACCGGCACCCCACGCACGGCGGCGCTTCCGGCCGAGGCGGTGCTGGCGAACCTGCGCGGTCTGACCACCCGGACCTCGGTGACCACCGACGACGTCGGTTGTTCGTGGCTGCCGCTCTACCACGACATGGGTTTGAGCTTCCTGCTCAGCGGTGCGCTGGTGGGCGCCGAGCTGTGGCAGGCGCCGACGACGGCGTTCGCGGCCTCGCCGTTCAGCTGGCTGCACTGGCTCACCGCCAGCCGGGCCACGATGACCGCCGCGCCGAACATGGCCTACGGGCTGATCGGCAAATACTCCCGCCGCGTCACCGATGTCGACCTGAGCCGGCTGCGGTTCGCGCTGAACGGCGGTGAACCGGTCGACTGCGACGCCACCACCCGGTTCGCCACCGAGATGGCCCGATTCGGCTTCGACGCCGCCGCGCTGTGCCCGTCGTACGGGCTCGCGGAATCGACGTGCGCGGTGACCGTTCCGATCCCGGGTGCGGGCCTGCAGATCGACGAGGTCGAGGTCGTCACCGAGGCGGGCACCGCCACCCGCCGGCACGCCGTCCTCGGTGAGGCGATCCCCGGCATGCAGGTCCGGATCGCCCCCCGCCCCGATCAGCAGGTGGGCATCACCGGCCGGGAGGTCGGCGAGGTGCAGATCCGCGGCTCGTCGATGATGTCGGGTTATCTGGGAGAGCCACCCATCGACCGCGAGGCCTGGTTCCCCACCGGTGATCTCGGCTACTTCGTCGACGGCGGGCTGGTGGTGTGCGGCCGGGCCAAGGAGATGATCACCGTCGCCGGCCGCAACGTCTTCCCGACCGAGATCGAGCAGGTCGCCGGGCAGGTTCCCGGGGTCCGCGAAGGCGCGGTGGTGGCGGTCGGAACCAACGAGAACTCGGTGCGGCCCGGCCTGGTCATCGTCGCCGAATACCGCGGCCGCGACGAGGCCGGCGCCCGCAGCCAGGTCGTGCAACGGGTCGCGTCGGAATGCGGTGTGGTGCCCACCGATGTGCTGCTGCGGCCGCCGGGGTCGCTGCCCCGCACCTCCTCCGGCAAGCTGCGCCGCCTCGAGGTCAAACGCAACCTGGAAGGGGTGGGACGATGACGGCCGTCTCGGAAACCTCCGTCGACGACTACCGCGACCTGCTCGGGCGGGTGTTCGACGAGCGGGTGACGGCGTGGACCGCGGAAGCCGAGGAGACCGAACGCTTCCCGCGTGCGCTGATCGAATACCTCGGCCGCAGCGGGGTTTTCGCCGAGAAATGGCAGGACCACCAGCTCCCCGACGTCGCCAAGCTGATCGAACTGGCGCTGGCGCTGGGCCGGCTCGGCTCCGCCGGTATCGGTGTCGGTGTCAGCCTGCATGATTCGGCGATCGCGATTCTGCGGCGGTTCGGCAGGTCGGATCATCTGCGGGAGATCGCCGAGCAGGCGATCCGCGGCGAGGCGGTGCTGTGCATCGGCGCCTCCGAGGAGTCCGGCGGCTCGGACCTGCAGATCGTCGAAACCGAAGTGCGTTCGGAAGGCGACGGTTTCCGGGTCCGCGGGATCAAGAAGTTCGTCTCGTTGTCCCCGATCGCCGACCACATCGTGGTGGTGGCGCGCAGCGTCGACCACGATCCGTCCAGCCGGCACGGCAATGTCATGCTGATCGCGGTGCCCACCACGCAGGTCGAGGTGCAGACCCCGTACCGCAAGGTCGGCGCCGGCCCGCTGGACACCGCCGCCGTGCACATCGACACCTGGGTGCCCGGCGACGCGCTGATCGCCCGGCCGGGCACCGGCCTCGCCGCGATCTCGTGGGGCCTGGCGCACGAACGGTTGTCGATCGCCGGCCAGGTGGCCGCGGGTTGCCAGCGGGTCATCGGAATCACGTTGGCCCGCATGATGAAACGCCGCCAGTTCGGCAGCACACTGTATGAGCATCAGGCGTTGCGGATGCGGATGGCCGACCTGCAGGCACGGACCGACATGCTGAGGTTCGCCCTGACCGGCATCGCCACCCAGGGCCGGCTGGACTTGCGGACCGCGGCGGCCATCAAGGTGTCGGCGGCGCGCCTCGGTGAAGAGGTGCTCTCGGAGTGCATGCACATCTTCGGCGGCTCAGGGTATCTGGTCGATGAGACACCGCTGGGCCGGTGGTGGCGGGACATGAAGCTGGCCCGTGTCGGCGGCGGCACCGACGAGGTGCTGTGGGAGCTGGTGGCCGCCGCGATGAAACCGGATTACGACGGCTATCAGGAGATCTACGGCGCCGACGGCTGACCGGCAGCGGCATCCAGCGGCATCGGCCGAGACCGGCGGTCAGGTCGACTCGGGCCGGTGCAGCGCGTACAGCGCCATCCGGCGGTTCGGCATGTCGTGTTCGCCGAGGAATTCGCAGCCGGCGAATTCGCACAGCCGCCGCGCCGCACTGTTGCGGTGGTCCGGGTCGAACATGATGCGTCGGCACCGCGGATCCAGGTCGAACACGCTCGCCACCACCCGCGGCAGCAGGATCGGCGCGATCCCCCGGTTGACCATGCGCACATCGGCGATGGCGGCGTGCAACCCGATGTCGTAGGGGTCCGCGTCGTACCGGGTGGCGATGGAATCCTTTGCCGCCCGGTATAACTCGACGTAGCCGACCTCACGGCCCCGGAAACTGCCGATGAACGGACGCGAGTACTCACCGTCGAGTTGCGCCTGCAGGTAGCGCCGCCACCGGTCCGGCGGCCAGGCATACTCCCACGCCTCGACCAGGTGCGGCATGTTCATCCAGGCCGACACCAACTCCGCATCCCGGTCCGGGTCGACGAGCCGGAACGCGTACGGTTCGGCCAGCACCGGGGTCGGCGGGGCCGGAACCGCACGGACGGCGTCGGACACGGTGGTGAGCTCCCGCTTGAGGATCTTCTCGGGCGCCTCGCTGGTCTCGGTCATCGCCGCATGAGCCTACCGCAGCAAGTGAGGGTAGCTTTACCTTCCTCGGGTCTCCTCCGCCCCGCCGGGTTCACCGTTCGGCCAGCAGGTGGGCCAGCACGGCGGCGTGGCTGCCGGAGACGTCACGGGTGGCGGTGACCAGGGTGATCGGCCCGGCGGCGGCGAGCTCGCGCAGCTCGGCCAGCGCGGCGGCGGCCTTTGGGGCGTCGAGTTCCTCGAGGAAGCGGGCGCGGAACTCGTCGAACCGCTGCGGGATGTGTCCGTACCAGCGCCGCAGTTCGGTCGACGGGGCGACATCGCGCAGCCAGCGCCCCACCCGCGGATCGTCCTTGCGGAATCCGCGCGGCCACACCCGGTCCACCAGCACCCGCTGCCCCTCGTCCGGGCCCGGCTCCTCGTAGACCCGCACCACCTGCACGCGGTGGCCTCCACTCACGACAGAATGGTACGACGATGAGCGAACACGGCCCCGCCGAATCGACGGCCCGCGACCGGGTCGCCGAACTGCGGCGCTGGGAGGACTCCGGTGCGCACTGGCGGGTGCTGCACCGCACCGGTCGCTCGGTCACCGTCGGGCTGTTCAGCTGTGACGGCGGCACGGAGGTGGACCGGTTCACCTCGGACGATGCGGCGCTGCTGAGCTATATCGGTGGCCGTCACAGCAGTGCGGACTGACACCGGCTGACCGGCACTAATCGAACAGGTCGTCCAGCACGCGCTGTTCACGTTCCTTCCAGCGCTCGATGTCGCGGCGGGCCTGCTCGATGTCCTCCGGGGTGAGGTGACAGGCGCGTTCGGGCGTGATCCGGCAGACGTCCATCGGGCCGCCCACGCTGGGCGCCGACACCGCCAGTGAGTCGAGCACCCGCAGCACCGCGAGCACACCGTGATCGGTGCCGCGCTCGGACATCCGGAAGTTGGCCAGCATCGTGTGGGCCAGCTGCGCCATCGGGGCACCACTGCCGATGGCCTGGAATCCGGTGTCCTCATGGCGGCCCACCGCCCCGTGCGGATCGATGTCGGCGATGAAGGGACGGTCACCGCTGTAGCCGGCGGCCAGCACATAGGTGGCTGGGGTGGCGCCGCCGGTGTCCTTGGCCGGAACCGTCTCGATGAAGTGGTCGTAATGGTGCTTGAGCAGCGGCACCACCCGGGCCTGCAGCGCCCGCCCGACATCGTCGGCGTCGACGATCGCCGCGGCGTCCGCGGCGAAGGTCTGCTCGATGTCGTACAGGGCGGCGCGGGATCCGCTGCCGCCCCAGGCCGCCCGCTCACCCAGTGGATGCAGCTTCTGATCCTGGTAGGTCAGCCCCAGGCCGGGATCGGTGATCTGGGAATCCGAACCCATCACGATTCCATCCGCGCACCGGAGCGCGATGACGACCGTCATTGCGTGATCCTGTCACGTTCCCGTCCCGGACCGGCGGAATCAGGGCAATATTCGGTCGATAACGGGTCACCCGGCCTCGAACATCGCGTCCTCCCCCGGGCGATGGGCTTGATTATCGCTCCGGAGGCCACCGACGACTACGGGTCGCGCTGTTCAGATTCCGGGCGAACCACCGGACGTTGCCTGCGCACGGATCTTCCGGCGGGGCGCCCCGCACCCCAGAGCCCCACGGCGATGCCGACCACCGCTCCGCCCAAGCCGATCAGCCGTTGCGCGCGCGGCATCTGGTGGTGAACGCCCATCCCGCCGAGCAGATCCGCCGCGTCGGCGCCGGCGGACGCCAGGAACCAGCCGCGGGTGTTCGCGTTCCGCAGCGCCGCGGTCGCCAGCATCGCCCCGATCAACGCGTCGCGGTAACCCATCGAACGCAGCAACAGCCTCGCCGTCGGCGCCGGTTCGTCCGCCGGGGCGCCCCACAGCCGGTTCGCCCGGATCGGGTCGACGAGGAACGACACTCCCGAGGCCAACCGGAAACAGCCGGCGGCCAGCGCCGCCCGGTCCACGGCCATCAGCGGGCCCCCCGCACCAGCCGGCCGGGCCGGGCGCCGGTGTCCACACCGTCGCGGCGGGTCACCACACCGCCGACGATCGTGGCGACGTACCCCGAGGCGCCCTGCACCAGGCGGTGCCCGCCGGCGGGCAGGTCGTAGACCATCCGCGGTGGGTGCAGGGTCAGCGCGTCGAGGTCGATGACGTTCAGGTCGGCCTTCTTGCCCACCGCGATCGTGCCGCGGTCGGTCAACCCGAACAGTTGCGCGGTGTCGTGCGCCTGTTTGCGGATCACGTATTCGAGCGGCAGACGGTCCCCGCGGGAACGGTCCCGGGCCCAGTGCGTCAGCAGGAAGGTCGGATAGGAGGCGTCGCAGATCATGCTGCAGTGCGCGCCGCCGTCCGACAGTCCCAGCACCCCGGCGGGGTGGGTCAGCATCTCCCGGATGGCGTCGTGGTTGCCGTCGGCGTAGTTGTAGAGCGGCAGCAGAAGCATTGCGCCCGCACCGTTCTCGAGCATCAGGTCGTACATCGCGGTCAGCGGGTCGACACCCCGTTCGGCGGCGATCGCGGTGACGGTGCGGTCGGGTGTCGGCTCGTAGTCGGGTGGATCGCCCAGCGGGTAGAGCCGATCCACCGCGTGCTGGGCGAACGCGAACATGCCGTCGAACAACACATCCGGATCCGGGGGCAGATCGTCCTCGGCCAGGATGGCCGCCCGAACCGCGGGTTCGGCGAGCCGTGCGGCGAGTTCTTCACGGTCGCATTCGGCGGCCAGCCGCCGGTAGGTGGGGCGGTGGGTGAACGCGTGATGGCCGGGAAAACCGAGCAGCATCCCGAATGGCCGGGCCGCGACCTGCGGGTACAGCCGACTGCCCGCCTCGTGGGCGGCCGCGGAGATCTCCAGCTGTTCGCGCCACAGGTTCGGGTCGGCGTCGACCTGGATCAGCGCGAAGCTCAGGGCGCAGTCGATCTCCGCGCCGAGCCGGCGCATCCATTCCAGTTCCTTCCCGGGGGCGACGATGTCCTCCCCCGCGGCGCCCTGCGGCGCCAACTCGAACACCGCACCGCCGCCGTCGGCCAGCGCCCGGCCCAGCGCGAACAGTTCATCCTCCGCGGCGAAGGTGCCCGGCACCGGTTCTCCGTCGATCGCCCGGTGCGCCAGCGTGCGGGACGACGAGAAGCCCAGCGCCCCAGCCTCGGCCGCCTCCCGCACGATCCGGCTCATCGCCGCGATGTCGTCGGGTGTCGCGGGTTCGTTGCGGGCGCCGCGCTCCCCCATCGCGTAGGCGCGGACCGTTCCGTGCGCGATCTGACTTCCCACGTCGATCGCCAGCTTCCGCCCGCCGATGACGTCGAGATAGTCGGCGTAACTCTCCCAGCCCCAGCTGATGCCCTCCGACAGGGCGGCTCCCGGGATGTCCTCGACGCCCTCCATCAACTCGATGAGCCATTCCTCGCGGCCCGGACGCACTGGCGCGAAACCGACACCGCAATTGCCCATCACCACGGTGGTGACGCCGTGACCGCTGGACGGCTCGAGGAGATCGTCCCAGCTGACCTGACCGTCGTAATGGGTGTGGATGTCGACGAAGCCGGGCGCGACGATCGTGCCGGTCGCATCGAGGGTCTCGGCGGCCGCGCCCTCGAGGGGCGGTCGCCGGGCCCGCGGCGGCGGACCTCGACGATCGTGCCGCCCGCGATGCCGATGTCGCCGAGGAACCGGTCTGCCCCGGTGCCGTCCACCACGGTTCCGCCAGTGATCTTCAGGTCGAACACCATTCGCTCCTCGAGAACCGGCCCGGCGTCTTCGGTGCGGAATGTAACACCGCACTGACGCGTCGGTGCCGGTCTTCGGGGATCCGGGTCAGGATCGCGTTCGGCCCGGAACGCCGGGACCTGCTCAGAAGTAGGTTGTCGCGGTGGTGCTCGTTCCGTTGTCACAGGTGATCGTCACGGTCCAGTTCCGGAACCGCGGTACCGCCGGCACGATCCGCAGGTCGTAGGTGGAGTTCGCCGGCAGGGCGAAGCTGCGGTTGTAATCGTCGGTGGCATACGTGCACTGTGAGGACACACCGCTGCGGTCCGTGATGTGCGCGACCAGACCGCCCACCACCGGTTCGAACGACACCGTCGGCCCCTGCTTCGGCTCGGGCGGCGGTGGCGGCGGTTCATTCGGCGGCGGGCTCGACCCGCTCGCACAGCCGGACACGATCACCTTCGCGCCCTGCTGATTCTGCAGTTTGGCGGTGGCCTTGCTCTGTGCGGCGCCCAGCGACGGGTCGGTCGCGCCGGTCATCTCGCCGTAGTCGTTCGATGCGGCGGCCGCGCACTCGTTCCTGCCGATCACCTGGGTGACACAGTGGCTGCCACCGTTGCTCGAACAGTTGGCCAGCGCGCCGCCGGCGGCCTGTTCCTCGGTGGTGCTGATCGCCGACCCGCCCGCCATCGTGACCGGCGGGTTCTCGTTGATGAATCCCAGTGCCAGCGCGATGAACTGGTCGGCCGCGTGGGCCGGTGGGGGTCCGCCCACCGGGCCCACCACGGCGCCCGTCACCATGCCAGCCACGACCGCGATCGCGGCCGTCAGCAGGGCGGCGGCGGAACGCCTCGGGACCGGCTCTCGTCCGGTTGTCATGGTTCCTCCTGTGAAGTACGGCCTCGGGGCGGCACTCAGGAGACGAGGGATGACGAGTGGGTGCGCTGGGTACCGCCCGGACGGGGCTGGTTGCGTGGACGGATCGTGGCCCCCTTCCGCTCGCGGATGTCGATGAGGTCGATCATCCACCGGTTCGGCGGTCCGGTGCCGGGTTCAGCGAAACTCACCCGGTCGAGGACGGCTGTCCGGTTCGGGTTCGCTCACGGTCGCCGACCACGGCGTACAGCGCCAGGACCGCGGCCAGGGCCAGGCCGCCGGCGGAGCACCAGGTGACCGCGCCGACGCCGCCGCCGTCGTACGCACGCCCGCCGACGAGCGCGCCGAAGGCGATCGCGATGTTGAACGCGCCGCTGTTCAGCGCGGTGGCGGGTTCGGACCGATCGCCCGCGGTGTGCAGAATCCACGCCTGGGTCACCACGCTGATCGCGCCGCCGAACAACCCCCACAGCGCCATCGCCGCCGCACCGCCAGCCAGACCGGTGGCCAGCAGCCCCAGCACCAGCACCCCGACCATCACCCCGATCGGAAGCACGACATAGGTGGCGCGCATCGAACGGCGGAGCAGCGGGCCGGCCGCGAAGTTGCCGAGGAAACCGGCGATCCCGAACACGAACAACATCGGCCCGACACCGCTCTCGGTGATGTGGATCCGGTCCTGCAGCACCGGACTCGCATAGGTGTACGCGGTGAAGTGGGCGGTGACCATCACCAGGGTGACCAGCACCCCGGTACGGGCGGCCGGGATCGACCAGGCGGCGCCGAGCTGACCCAGCGTGGTCCGCTCCGCCACCGGGACCGGCGGCAACAACACCGTCAGCGCGACGGCGACCACCAACCCGAGCGCTCCGACCAGCACGAAGGCCCAACGCCAGCCCACCATCGCGCCGATCCAGGCGGCGAACGGCACGCCGAGCACGACGGCCACCGACACCCCGCCGAACGCCAGCGTCAGCGCCTTGGGCAGATCGTCGGGATGGGCCACCCGGGCCACCACGACGGCGAGCAGCGCCCAGAACACCCCGATGGCCATCCCGGCGAACAGCCTCGACGCCAACAGGACCGGGAGGTTGGGGGCGATCGCCGACGTCGCGGCCGACACGAAGACCAGCAGCAGTGCCGACACCAGGGCGAGACGGCGATCGAGCCGGCCGATGAGCGTCGGGGTCAGCACCGCCACCGCGCCGGCGAGCACGCCGGGAATGGTGACGGTCAGCCCCACCACACCGCTGCTCAGTCCGAGGTCGTCACCGATCAGCGTGAGCACACCGATCGGCAGCTCCTCGATGGTGATCATCACGAAGATGCCCAGCGCGGCGGCCAGGATCGCGATCCACGGGGTGCGCCGTGCGGTGGCGTCGACCGGATCGGCCGCCGGGGCCGACGCGTCCTGCGACGCCTTCGACTCGCTCATGGTCTTCCCGTCGTCATCCCGTCCGCCGTCTGGCCCGGTCCACCCCGCATCCCATGCGAAGGCCCCCTACCGAACCGGTAGGGGGCCCGCACGCCGGTGGAGCTGCCGGGAATCGAACCCGGGTCCTACGGCGCCTCCTCAAGGCTTCTCCGTGCGCAGTTCGCTATGTCGTTACTCGGATCTCTCGGTCACGCGAACAAGCCGAGATGACGATCCCAGTCGCTGTGTGATGTCCCGATGAGTCCCGCGACCGGACTCACCGGTGATCCCTCTGGCTGATGCCAGGATCCGGGCCGAGGGCACTCCCGGTCTGACAGACTAGCTTCGCTTATGCAGCGAGAGCGTAGTCGCGCTGATGAGAATCGGCGCTTATCTGTTTGCAACGACGCTTACGGTGGTCTCTTGCCTGCACCGGCACGCTTCCCTTGATTCGACGCGCGAAGTCGAAACCTTTCAGCCCCTTTCCACTTCTCGTCGGTGTTCGCTGGTACTCCCGCATTCTACGGTCCTGCAGAGGTCCTGCAGACCTTCGGCAGGAGCACCCATCGTACGCAAGGCACAACGCCGCGGCACCCGATTTTAGTTCCCGCCTCCGGGCGGGTCAGATGACGTAGTTCAGGTTCTCGACGATCCGCCGGCCGACGGCCTCGTCGCCACGGTAACCGATGGCGCCGGGGTGCCGCTCAGGCGTGCTGCGTCCCCCTGCGAGCCGGGTGAACACCCACGCGTCCAAGCTGATCACGGTGGTGGGTCCGGGATCACCGTCCCCGGTGGCGCCGAAACCGGGCACCACCCGCCCGCGGCCGTCCTGCACCGCCACATCGATGGTGCGCGCGAGCGGCCCGAGCAGTTCGAACCGCACCCGCGAACCATCGGGCGCCTTGCCCAGCTTTCCGACCACCCGGCCCATGGCGGCCGCCATCTCGTCCAACGCCAGCCGGGCCGGCGGGGTGTCCAGGGCGTCATCGCCGAGCGTCAGGCCGGTCACCGCGCGGATGTCGTGTTCGTGCATCCAGCAGTCGAAGATCCGGATCCGCATGAACCGTCCGTAGCTGTCGGGTCCGGCCGGTGTGGCGGTGACGGCACTCCAGTCCTCGTCGTTCATCGCCGTCAACGCGGCGCGCCGCTCATCGGTCACCGACCGCCACCGGTCGAGCAGCTCGGCCGGTTCGAGGCCGCGCAGCGCGCGGATCCAGCGTTCGTTCAATGCGCCGATGTCGTTGTGGACGTGCTCGAGCGTGGTCACGTCGATGTCGGCGTCCGGGGTCTCGACCCCCTGCAGCATCGACTCGATGCCGATCAGATGCGCGAGGACATCGTGCACCGACCAGCCGGGCAGTTCGGTGGGGGTCTGCCACTGCGCGTCGGTGAGCCGGCCGCCGAGCGCGGTGATGTCGTCCCACACCGCGAACAGCCCGTCGAGGATCTCGGTCTTGTCCAGTGCGGTGATGCTCACAGGCGCCAACGTAACCCGCGCGGGGCGCGCTCGCGCAGCGGGGTCGGCCGAATCAGCGCATGCCCTTGGCACGGCGGCCGAGCGCGCGGGTGATCTCCCGCTCCGCGTCCCGTTTGGCCAGGTCCTGACGCTTGTCGTGGGCCTGCTTACCGCGGGCCAGCGCCAGCTCCACCTTGACCTTGCCCTCGCTGAAGTACAGCGAGAGCGGCACCAGCGTCAGGTTGCCGTCGCGCAGCTTGCCGGTCAGCTGATCGATCTGGCGGCGGTGCAGCAACAGCTTGCGGTTGCGCCGCGGCGCGTGGTTCGTCCAGGTGCCGTGGTGATACTCCGGGATGTGCAGATTGCGCAGCCACACCTCACCGTCGTCGATGGTGGCGAACGCGTCGGTCAGCGAGGCGTGCCCCTCCCGCAGGCTCTTCACCTCGGTGCCGACCAGGGCGATCCCGGCCTCGTAGGTGTCGAGGATGGTGTAGTTGTGCCGGGCCTTGCGGTTGGTGGCGATCACCTGTCTGCCACCGGGGCGCGCCGGTCCGGCCTGCTTCGCACCCTTCTTCGCCATCGCGCTACCGCCGCACGTAGAGCCGCAGGGTGACGTAGGCGGTGATGCCCGCCATCGCCACCCCCACCACCAACAGGATCGGCGAGATGTAGACGATGTCGAGGTAGTCGATCCGGGCGATCAGGTTGGCCTGATAGAACTGGTCGAGCGCTTTCTCCAGGAACAGCGACCGGACCACGATCAGACCGATGATCGCGATCACCACACCGATCAGCGCCGCCAGCATCGCCTCCACCAGGAACGGCAGCTGGGTGTACCAGCGGCTGGCGCCGACCAGCCGCATGATGCCCACCTCGGTGCGACGGGTGTAGGCGGCCACCTGAACCATGTTGGCGATCAACAGGATCGCCCCGATGGCCTGCACCAGCGCGACCGCGAACGCCGCATTGCTCAACCCGTCGAGCACCGCGAACAGCCGGTCGATCAGCTCCTTCTGGTTCAGCACGTTGAGCACCCCGGGCTGGCCGACCATCGCCTCGTCGAACTGCTGATGCTGCTCGGGATCGTGGAGTTTGACGATGAACGAGGCCGGGAACGCGTCCCGCCCGGCGACGTCCTTGTACTGCGGGAACTTGCTGATGGCGTCGTCGTATGCGGCGTCGCGGTTGAGGAACCGCACCGACCGCACATCGTCGCGCGCCTCGATCTGCTCCCGCAGCGCCTGGCACGGATCGGCGTCGCAGGTCGGGTCGTTGGCGGAGACGTCGTTGGTCAGGAAGACCTGGCTCTCCACCCGATCCAGATAGATGTTCTTGGAGTGGTCGGCCAGCCGCAGGACCAGCAGCCCACCACCGAACAGACCGATGGAGATGGCGGTCGTCAGGATCATCGCCACCGTCATGGTGACGTTGCGACGAAACCCGGTCAGAACCTCGTTGAGGAGAAAGCCGAAGCGCACTTAGCGGTCCATTCCGTAGATGCCGCGTTGCTCATCGCGGACGAGTCGGCCCAGGCTGAGTTCGACCACGCGCTGGCGCATCGAGTCGACGATGTGGTGGTCGTGGGTGGCCATCAGCACCGTCGTCCCGGTGCGGTTGATCCGCTCGAGCAGGTCCATGATGTCCTTGCTGGTCTCCGGGTCCAGGTTGCCGGTCGGCTCGTCGGCCAGCAGCACCAGCGGCCGGTTGACGAAGGCCCGGGCGATAGCCACCCGCTGCTGTTCCCCGCCGGACAGCTCGGCGGGCAGCCGGTTCGCCTTGCCGGACAGGCCGACCATCTCCAGCACGTCGGGCACCACCCGGTCGATCACCTCGCGGCGCTTGCCGATCACCTCCAGGGCGAACGCCACGTTCTCGAAGACGGTCTTCTGCTGCAGCAACCGGAAATCCTGGAAGACGCAGCCGATCACCTGCCGCAGGCTCGGGATGTGCCGGCCACGCAGCTTGTTGACGTGGAACTTCGACACCCGGATGTCGCCGGAGGTGGGCTGTTCCTCACCGAGCAGCAGCCGCATGAAGGTGGATTTCCCCGACCCGGACGGTCCGATCAGGAAGACGAACTCACCCTTCTCGATCTTGACCGAGACGTTGTCGAGCGCCGGGCGTGCCGAGGATTTGTACTGCTTGCTGACGCGGTCGAGGGTGATCACGGGACGCCAGTGTAGCCGTGCGCGGCGGAGCTCCACGGGCCGCGCCACAGCGCGCCGCACCGGCGGTTCGTTCCCGATTCCGTCACGTCAGCCACCGGGTGGCCGAGCCGCGCCGGGCGGCTGGTTCTGCGGCTGCTGCCCCGGCCCGAATGCCGGCGCGGTAGTCGTCGTCGGCGGTCCCCACGGGGTCGGCGGCGCCCCCAGGTCGGGCCGGTCCGTCTCGGTGACCGTGGTGGGCGGCAGCAGGCCGGGCCCGTCCGGATCGATGACGGTCGTCGTCGGCTCCTCGGGCGTGGTGACGGCGGGCGGAGTGGTCGTCGGCGTGTCGGCGGGCGGGGTCGTGGTGGTGGTTGTGGTGGTCGTGGGCTCGGATTCGGTGGTGGGCGGCCGACGCACCGCGGTGCGGGGCACCCAGGTGTAGTCCGGGTTGGGCACGAAACCGGGTGGCACCCACTGCTGGACGGGTTCCGGCGGCGGCGGCGGTTCGTAGACCTGATCCAGCCAGACCAGCCCGATGAACGCGGCGATCAGCGCCACCGTGGAGGTGCGGATCCGCCCCCCGAACAGCCGGCCGGGAATGCGCAGTCTGCGGTCGGGCATGACTCACCGCTCCCTTTCGGGCGCCTGGTCGGGCGGCGGTTCCTCCGGCGCACGGCCACCGGTGGCGGCCGTCTGGGGCAGTCCGCCGACCGTCGGCATCGCCTCGGTCGGGGTGACCACGCCGGCCCGCCCGAGGGCCCGCACCACCAGCACCCGCAACCGGCGACCCGCGTCGTACTGCTTACCGGGCAGGGTGCGCGCCACCATGCGCAGGTTGACGTTGTCCAGCCCGATGCTCTCCACCCCCATCAGCGACGGCTGGTCCAGCAGCAGATCCTTGAGCACCGGGTCGTCCATGGACGCATCGCCGACCTCGTGCAGCACCTCGTTGACCCGGTTGAGGTCGGCGGTCACCGGCACCGGGATGTCCACCACCGCTCGCGCCCAGTCCTTGGACATGTTCAGCGACCGCACGATGTTGCCGTTCGGGACGGTGTAGACCTCACCGTCGGCGGTGCGCAGTTTGGTCACCCGCAGGGTGACCTCCTCGACGGTTCCGACGGCCTCCTCGGGGGCGCCCAGCATGCTCAACTGCACCAGGTCGCCGAATCCGTACTGGCGCTCGGTGATGATGAAGAACCCGGCGAGCAGATCCTGCACCAGCTTCTGGGCCCCGAAACCGAGCGCGGCGCCGAGCACCGCCGCGGGCGCCACCAGCGAGCTGACCGGGATGTCGAGTTCGTTGGTGATCTGCACCGCGACCACGACGAACAACAGCACGATGGACACCCAGGAGATCACCGAGGCGACCGCCTGCCGGTGCTTGGTCGCCTCGGACCGCACCAGGGCGTCCCCGCTCTGCGCCTCCAGCCGGCTGGTCACCCGCATCGCCGCCCAGTTGATGAACCGGGCCGCGAGCACGGCGCCGATCAGCAGCAGCATGACCCGCAGACCCTTGGTCAGAATCCAGGCGCCGACCTGACCGTGCCAGAACGCGTGCCAGGCGTCGGCGGCGCTGAAGGCCAGGTAGCTGCTGTTCGTCATCTGCGTCTCGGCGGCTGGTTCGGGGCCGGTGCCTGTCGGCTACTTCTCGGCGGTCACTTCGGCGTCGCGCCGGTTGCGCCACCGGATCCCGGCCTCGAGGAATCCGTCGATCTCCCCGTCGAGGACGGCGGACGGGTTGCCGACCTCGTACTCGGTGCGGAGATCCTTCACCATCTGGTAGGGGTGCAGCACGTAGGACCGCATCTGGTTGCCCCACGAGCTGCCGCCGTCACCCTTGAGCGCGTCGAGTTCGGCGCGCTGTTCCTGCCGTTTGAGTTCCAGCAGCTTGGCCTGCAGCACCCGCATCGCGGAGAGCTTGTTCTGCAGCTGCGACTTCTCGTTCTGGCAGGTCACCACGATCCCGGTGGGGATGTGGGTGAGCCGCACCGCCGAGTCGGTGGTGTTCACCGACTGACCGCCCGGGCCGCTGGACCGGTAGACGTCGACCCGCACGTCGCTCTCCGGGATGTCGATGTGGTCGGTGGTCTCCACCACCGGCAGCACCTCGACCTCGGCGAACGACGTCTGCCGGCGGCTCTGGTTGTCGAACGGGCTGATCCGCACCAGCCGGTGGGTGCCCTGCTCGACCGACAGCGTGCCGTACGCGAACGGCGCCTTCACCGCGAAGGTGGCGCTCTTGATCCCGGCCTCCTCGGCGTAGGAGATGTCGTACACCTCGACCGGATAACCGTGCTTCTCGGCCCAGCGGATGTACATCCGCATCAGCATCTCCGCCCAGTCCGCCGCGTCCACCCCGCCGGCCCCGGCCCGGATCGTGACCAGCGCCTCCCGCTCGTCGTACTCCCCGGACAGCAGGGTGCGCACCTCCAGCGCCTCGATCTCGGCCTTGAGCGCCTCGAGTTCCTCGTCGGCCTCGGCGAGCGAGTCGCCGTCCTCGCCGGCCTCCTCGGCGGCCAGTTCGTAGAGGACGGGCAGATCGTCCACGCGGCGGCGCAGCTCCTCGACCCGGCGCAGCTCCCCCTGCGCGTGGGACAGCTCGCTGGTCACCCGCTGGGCGTTGGCCTGGTCGTTCCACAGCTCGGGATCGGAGGCCTCCTGTTCGAGCTTCTGGATGCGGTTACGCAGCCCTTCGACATCGAGCACCCGCTCCACCGTGGTGAGGGTGGCGTCGAGGGCGGCGATTTCGGCTTGGCGGTCGGGATCCACGGAAGTTCAGCGTACTCACCTACCGGATCGCGTGGGTTGCCGCCGATCAGCAGAGTCCGAACAGCACTCCGACTAGCATCGGAGGCGTATTCAGCCGGGCGGCGCCGCGACAGCCCTCTGCGCGCCGCCGGGCGGTGACTCGATGCTTATCAGGAAAGCCGGTATGCGTCCATTGCAGGTAGCGATCGTCGGTTCAGGTCCCTCCGGTTTCTTCGCAGCGGCATCGCTGCTGAAATCCGCCGATTCCGCCGAAGGGCGGGACGTGCGGGTGGACATGCTGGAGATGCTGCCGACACCGTGGGGGCTGGTGCGCTCGGGCGTCGCCCCCGACCATCCCAAGATCAAGTCGATCAGCGCCCAGTTCGAGAAGGTGGCGGCCGACCCCCGGTTCCGGTTCTTCGGCAACATCACCGTCGGTGACCATGTCCGGCCCGACGAACTGGCCGAACGCTACGACGCGGTGATCTACGCGATCGGCACCCAGGCCGACCGCGCGCTGAACATCCCCGGCGAGGAGCTGCCGGGCAGCGTCGCGGCGGTGGACTTCGTCGGCTGGTACAACGCGCACCCGCACTTCGAGAACATCGACCCGGACCTGTCCGGCGGCCGGGCGGTGGTGATCGGCAACGGCAACGTCGCGCTGGACGTGGCCCGGATCCTGGTCACCGATCCCGAGGCGCTGGCCAAGACCGACATCGCCGACCACGCCTTGGAGGCGCTGCGGTCCCGCGGCATCGAGGAGGTGGTGATCGTCGGCCGGCGCGGCCCGCTGCAGGCCACCTTCACCACGTTGGAGCTGCGCGAGCTCGGTGCGCTGGAGGGGTTGGCCGACGTCGACGTGGTGGTCGACCCGGCCGACTTCGCCGACATCACCGACGAGGACCTGGAGGCCGCCGGCAAGACGGTCAAGCAGAATGTGAAGGTGCTGCGGGGCTACGCGGAGCAGGGGGTGCGCGGGGCGCCCCGGCGCATCGTGTTCCGGTTCCGGACCTCACCGATCGAGATCCGCGGCGACGGCCGGGTGCAGTCGATCGTGCTGGGCCGCAACGAACTGGTCAGCGACGCCACCGGCCGCATCGTCGCCAAGGACACCGGGGCCCGGGAGGAGTTGCCGGCCCAGCTGGTGGTGCGCGCGATCGGTTACCGCGGTCTGCCCACCCCGGGCCTGCCGTTCGACGAGCGGTCCGGCACCATTCCGCACACCGACGGACGGATCGAGGGCAGCCGCAACGAATACGTGGTGGGCTGGATCAAGCGCGGGCCGTCCGGGGTGATCGGCAGCAACAAGAAGGACTCCCAGGACACCGTCGACACCCTGCTGGCCGATCTGCGAGACGCCGAGCTGGCCGATTTCGGCCCGGACCACCACGACGAACTGGCCGCCTGGCTGTCGAGCCGCCAGCCGAAGCTGGTCACCGCCGACCACTGGAACGTCATCGACGAGCATGAACGCGGCGCCGGTCAACAGTGCGGCCGGCCGCGGGTCAAGCTGGCCAGCGTGGCGGAGCTACTGCGGGTCGGACACGGTTGACTCCGGGGTCTCCGGCGGGGCGAAGTGCCAGTTGTCCGGATTCCGCGCCGAGTACACCACCGGGATCAGCTGGCCCATGGTCGGCCACTGTTCGACGTCCACGGCCATCCGCTGATACACCACGTGCTCGTTGACGGTGGGCCCGTTGATCACACCGGTGATGGTGACGAACTGCTCACCGGTGACACCGTCCGGCCGCGGGCTGACCCCGGTGACCAGCAGGGTGCCGTGCGCGACATCGTCGCCGCGGATCCCGGCGCGCCGCCGGATCCACGGCGCCGCCAGCACCACGATGGCCCCGATCAGCAGCATCAGCACGGCGAGTTCCCACACACCGACATGGTAGGACTGCTGACATGACTGCGGTCCCCGATGACGCCCCCGACATCCGTGACGACGATCTGGCACTTGCGCTGCTGCTGGCCGATCAGGCCGATGTGGTGACCAGGGACCGGTTCGGCTCGCTGGATCTGCACGTCGAGACCAAACCGGATCTGACCCCGGTCTCCGACGCCGACCGGTCGGTGGAGCGGATCCTGCGCGGCACCCTGGCCCAGCAGCGGCCGGACGATCCGATTCTGGGTGAGGAATTCGGCGGCGCAACGGTTTTCAGTGGGCGACAGTGGATCATCGATCCGATCGACGGCACCAAGAATTTCGTCCGCGGAGTGCCGGTGTGGGCGACGCTGATCGCCCTGCTGCAGGACGGGGTGCCGACGGTCGGCGTGGTCAGCGCCCCCGCCCTGCAGCGACGCTGGTACGCCGCCGCCGGACAGGGGGCACACGTGGTGGTGGGCGACGACGTCCCGCGCCGGATCTCGGTGTCGTCGGTGTCGGATCTGGAATCGGCCAGCCTGTCGTTCTCCAGCTTGTCCGGCTGGGCGGTGCGCAAACTCCGGGACCGCTTCATCGATCTGACCGACACCGTGTGGCGGGTGCGGGGTTTCGGCGACTTCTTCTCGTACTGCCTGCTCGCCGAGGGCGCCGTGGACATCGCCACCGAACCCGAGGTGTCGCTGTGGGACCTCGCGGCGCTGGACATCCTGGTGCGCGAGGCCGGCGGCACGTTCACCAACCTGGAGGGCGCACCCGGCCCGCACGGCGGCAGCGCGGTGGCGACCAACGGCCGGCTGCACAATGCGGTGCTCGCGCATCTGCGCGGCGTCTGAGTGCGGCCCGATCCGGCGACCCAGCAAATCCTGTGGCGGCCCGTGAGGGCGGCGCCGGACTGTGAACTTGGTTACAGCGGCTGCCGATCTTACTTTGGAGTAAGATAGGTTGTGGTTGCACCGCCCCTACCATGCGAGGCTGCTGAAATGACCAATACCCTGCCGTCCACGAACGGATCCACACCGCGCCGCAAGCGGACCGGCCCGGAAAGTGCCGTCGGCCTGCAGCGCCACAAGCGGACAGCGACCGATATCGGATTGGCGCTGATCACGCCCTTGGTTGGCCAAGAATTCCTGGACAAGTACAACCTGCGCGACCCGCTCAACCGGGCGTTGCGCTACGGCGTCAAGACCGCGTTCTCCACCGCCGGCGCCGCCACCCGCCAGTTCAAGCGGGTACAGGGGCTGCGCGGGGAGCCGACCCGGCTCAAGCCGAGCGGTTCGGACTACTTCGACCTGACCCCCGACGACGAGCAGCAGATGATCGTCGACACGGTCAGCGAATTCGCCAAGGAGGTCCTGCGCCCCGCGGCGCGGGAGGCCGACGACGCGGCCAGGTTTCCCGCCGACCTGATGGGCAAGGCCGCTGAGCTCGGCATCACGGCGCTGAACATCCCGGAGAACTTCGACGGTATCGCCGCCCACCGCAGCACCGTGACCAGCGCGCTGGTCGCCGAGGCGCTGGCGTACGGCGATATGGGCCTGGCCCTGCCGATCCTGGCGCCGGGTGGCGTCGCGGCGGCGCTCACCCACTGGGGCAGCGCCGATCAGCAGGCCACCTACCTGCCCGAGTACGCCGGCGAGAACGTGCCCCAGTCCGCTGTGGTGATCGCCGAACCGCAGCCGCTGTTCGACCCGACCATGCTCAAGACCACGGCGGTGCGCACGCCCAGCGGCTACCGGCTCCACGGGGTCAAGTCGCTGGTGCCCGCCGCGGCCGATGCCGAACTGTTCATCGTCGGCGCGCAACTGAGCGGCCGGCCGACGTTGTTCATCGTCGAATCCGACACCGCCGGGCTGTCGGTGAAGGCCGACCCCAGCATGGGTCTGCGCCCCGCCGCGCTGGGCCGGCTCCAGCTCGACAACGTCACCGTGCCGCTGAGCGCGCGCCTCGGCGAGGACGTCTCCGAGCAGGAGCACGACCAGAACTACTCGGAGGCGGTCGCGCTGGCCCGCCTGGGCTGGGCCGCGCTCGCCGTCGGCACCAGCCACGCGGTGCTCGACTATGTGGTGCCCTACGTCAAGGAGCGTCACGCCTTCGGCGAGCCGATCGCCCACCGACAGGCGGTCGCGTTCATGACCGCCGACATCGCGATCGAACTCGACGGGCTACGGCTGATCACCTGGCGCGGCGCGTCCCGGGCCGAGCAGGGTATGCCGTTCATCCGGGAAGCGGCGCTGGCCAAGCGGTTCGCCACCGACAAGGGGATGCGGATCGGACTGGACGGCGTGCAGCTGCTCGGCGGCCACGGTTACACCAAGGAACACCCGGTCGAACGGTGGTACCGCGACCTGCGGGCCATCGGCGTCGCCGAGGGTGTCGTGGTGCTGTGAGCGGCGCCCTCTGAGCTGATAGCAGACTTCCCGAACGAACGGAAACCCTGTCATGGCAATCAATCTCGAACTTCCCAAGAAGCTGCAGGCGGTCGTGCAGAAGGGGCACCAAGGCGCCGCCGAGATGCTGCGACCGATCTCGCGCAAGTACGACCTGCAGGAACACGCCTACCCGGTCGAACTCGACACCCTCGCCGACCTGTTCGAGGGAATCTCGGAGGCCAAGACGATCTCCTTCGCCGGCGCGGAGGCGTTCGCCGAGGCCGGCAAGAACGGCGACAAGGCCGGCAAGAAGGCCAATGTCAACGGCGGCAACATGTCGGCCGTGCTCAACGTCATCGAGATCAGCTGGGGCGACGTGGCGTTGATGCTGTCGGTGCCGCGTCAGGGGCTCGGCAACGCCGCGATCTCGTCGGTGGCCACCCCCGAACAGCTGGAGCGGCTGGGCAAGGACGTGTGGGCCGCGATGGCCATCACCGAACCCGGGTTCGGCTCCGACTCGGCCGCGGTGTCGACCACCGCCACCCTCGACGGTGACGAGTATGTGATCAACGGTGAGAAGATCTTCGTCACCGCCGGATCGCGGGCCAGCCACATCGTGGTGTGGGCGACTCTGGACAAGTCCAAGGGCCGCGCCGCGATCAAGTCGTTCATCGTGCCCCGTGACCATCCGGGCGTCACCGTGGAACGGCTCGAACACAAGCTCGGCATCAAGGCGTCCGACACCGCGACGATCCGCTTCGACAACGTGCGCATCCCCAAGGAGAACCTGCTCGGCGATCCGGAGATCCACGTCGAGAAGGGTTTCGCGGGGGTCATGGAGACCTTCGACAACACCCGGCCGATCGTGGCGGGGATGGCCGTCGGGATCGCCCGCGCCGCGCTGGAGGAACTGCGCAAGATCCTCACCGACGCCGGGGTGGAGATCTCCTATGACAAGCCGGCCCACGCCCAGAGCGCACCGGCGGCGGAGTTCCTGCGGATGGAGGCGGACTGGGAGGCCGGCTATCTGCTGACCCTGCGGGCCGCCTGGCAGGCCGACAACGGCATTCCGAACTCCAAGGAAGCGTCGATGAGCAAGGCCAAGGCCGCCCGGGTGGCCAGCGACATCACCCTCAAGGCGGTCGAATTGGCCGGCACCGTCGGCTATTCCGAGGAGACGCTGCTGGAGAAGTGGGCCCGGGACTCCAAGATCCTCGATATCTTCGAGGGCACCCAGCAGATCCAGCTGCTGGTGGTGGCCCGCCGCCTGCTGGGCCTGTCGTCGGCCGAACTCAAGTGACCCCCGCCCGCGAACGGGCGCGGAGTCGCACGGGCGCCACCCCGATCGATGTGAGTGCGCGATCTGTGTGAGTGCGCGATCTGTGTGAGTTCGCGGCCGCTCGCACCCCGACGGCCGCTATCGTTCGGGGGTGGAGTCCTTTCCGGCGCTGGTAGCGCGCCGAGACAACGGTCAGATCACCACCGCCGTCGAAACGCTCACCGCGGCGGACCTGCCGCCCGGTGAGGTGACGATCCGGGTGCACTATTCGAGCGTCAACTACAAGGACGCTCTCGCGGTGACACCCGGCGGCGGGGTGGTGCGCGAGTATCCGGTCGCCCCGGGCATCGACCTCACCGGTGAGGTGGTGGCCTCCGAGTCACCCGAATTCGCCGTGGGCGACCTGGTCCTGGCCCACGGCTATGAGATCGGCACCGGACGTCACGGTGGATACGCCGAGTACACCCGGTTGCCCGCCGATCAGGTGGTGGCGCTCGGGTCGCTGACTCCGCGCGAGGGCGCGGCGATCGGCACCGCCGGTTTCACCGCCGCGATGAGCGTGGAGGCGCTGACCCGCTGGGGCATCACCGCCGACGCCGGACCGATCGTGGTGACCGGAGCCTCCGGCGGCGTGGGGTCGGTGAGTGTCGATCTGCTCGCGGCCGCCGGTTTCGACGTCGTCGCCTCGACCGGCAAACCCCATGCCGCGGACCTGCTCACCGGGCTGGGTGCCGCCGAGGTGATCGGGCGGTTGCCGGCCGATCCCCACGCCACGCCGAGGCCGCTGAACCGGGTCCGCTGGGCCGGTGCGGTCGACTGCGTCGGCGGGGTGACGCTGGCGGATGTGCTGAGCACCCTGCAGTACGGCGGTGCGGTCGCGGCCGGCGGTCTGACCGGCGGCGCGGCGTTGCACACCACGGTGATGCCGTTCATCCTGCGCGGGGTCGGACTGCTCGGCATCGAGTCGGTGCAGATGCCGATCGGGCCGCGCCGCGAGCTGTGGCAGCGGCTGGGCGGACCGCTCAAACCCGGGCACCTGGCGGAGATCACCCACGAGGTGGACGTCAGGGACGTCATGACCGTCATCGACGAGGTGCGGGCCGGCCGGTTCACCGGCCGCGCGGTGGTGCGTGTGGCGGGCGGCTTCTAGCAGCGAATGTGAGCAACCGCCGGCGCCAACCGTGACGACCGATATCCGTGCAGGTCACGCCGGGTGCGCGAGCCGCAGACGAGACCCGCGAACGCGAGTTGTGCAGCACCGCGGCCCCGGTCACGCTGACGGTATGGATCACCTGAGATATGCGGCGTTTCTGCCCTCCGGATCCCGGTCGCCGGTCGAGCCGGTCTCCACCTGGTGGACGTGGCGGGGCCGGCGCGTCCACATCGCCCGCGCCCGGCGGCCGCAGGCCCCGATGCGGCTCATGGTGTTACACGGCGCCGGCGGGTACTCCGGCGCGCTGTGGCCGGCCGCTGCCCATGCCGCGGGCGGGGACGTCGAACTGCTGGCGCCGGATCTGCCGCTGTACGGCGACACCGTCGAACCCGATCCGGCCGCGGTGCGCTACCCGGACTGGGTGGAGTTGGTGTGCGAGTTGATCCGCCGGGAGACCGACGCCGACGACCGGCCGCTGGCGTTGTTCGGCGCGAGCATGGGCGGACTGCTCGCGTATGAGGCCGCGGCCCGCACCCGGCGGGTGGCCCATGTCGCGGCCACCTGTCTGCTCGATCCCACCGATCCGGCCGCCCGGCGCGCCGCCGCGCGGATGTCGTGGACCGGTGCGGCGGCGCCAGCGGTGCTGCGTGCCGTCGATCCGGTGGCCGGCCGGCTGCGGATGCCGGTGCGCTGGCTGGTGAACATGCCGGCGATGAGCAACGATCCGGCGCTGTCCCGGTTGTGCGCCTCCGACCCCAAGGGCGGTGGGGTGCGCATTCCGCTGGGCTTTGTGGCCAGCTGGATGAACTTCGAGCACACCAGCCCCGAGGAGTTCGACGCGGCACCGGTCACCCTGACCCATCCCGCGGTGGACCGGTGGACCCCGGCCGAGCTCAGTATCCGCTTCCTGCAACGTATTCCGCACCGGACCGAGCTGGTGCTGCTGGAGAACTGCGGCCACTTCCCCATCGAGCAACCCGGACTGGACCAACTGGCCGCCACCCTGCGCGCGATCCGGGACCGGGTGGCCGGCCGCCCGGCGTCCTAGCGGGGTGGCGCAAGCTGCTCGACCAACTGCAGCAGGGGCTCGGCGGCGATCTTGCGGCCCGTCATGACCCGGTGCAGCTGGGCGTCGACGGCGTGCACCAGGGTCTGCGCGGCCAAGGTGGGATCGTCGCCGCCGCGCCCGCACCGGTCGAGGTGAAACGCGACCTCCTCGACGACGCGGCTCTCGAACGCCCGGATCCCGTCCAGCTCGGCGACGGTGCGTGGCGCCACCCGATGCATGAGCGCGTGCAGCGCGGGCCGGTCATTGTGCAGCTCGACCAGCACGTCGATGATCGCCCGCATGCTGTCGTCGAACGGCGGGCACTGCGCCCGTAGCCGGGCGAACTCGGGCTCCAGCCGTGACATCGCCTCGCGCACATGCCGTTCGGCGAGCGCCCGCAGCAGCGCGTCCTTGTCGGCGAAGTACTGGTACAGCGAGCCGATGGAGACACCGGCGCGTTCGGCGATGCGGTTGGTGGTGGCCGCCAGGCCCTCGCGGTCGAAAACCTGCGCGGCGGCCTGCAGGATGAAGTCGACGGTCTCCCGGGACCGGCGTTGGCGGGGTTTGCGGCGCGCAGTCACCTGTTCACTTTCTCAGTCCCGAGAAAACCGCTCCGGAAACCGCCGAGCCGGCGGCCCGAAGGCCGCCGGCTCGCGGATCGTCGGATGTCAGAGCAGGTGGGCCTGCAGGTCCGGGATCATCGCCCGCAACTGGCCACCCCAGTAGGACCACTCGTGGGTGCCGTCCGGCGGGAAGTTGAACACCCCGTTGGTCCCGCCCGCCGCGAGGTAGTTGTCGCGGAAGGTGATGTTGGTGCGGATCGTCAGACCCTCGAGGAACTCCGCCGGCAGCCCGCCGTTGCTCAGCTCACCGGGCTTGCCGCTGCCGCAGTAGATCCAGATCCGGGTGTTGTTCTGGACCAGCCGCGGAATCTGCACCATCGGGTCGTTGCGGATCCAGGCCTCACTGCCGCCCGGGCCCCACATCGGGTCCGGCGAGTAGCCGCCGGCGTCACCCATGGCCAACCCGATCAGGAACGGCCACCAGCCCTCGGAGGGGTTGAGGAAGCCGGACAGCGATGCCGCGTAGGGGAACTGATTCGGGTGGTAGGCCGCCAGGATGAGCGACGACGAACCGGCCATCGACAGGCCCACCGCCGCGTTGTTGGTGGACCGGACATCACGGTTGGCGGCCAGCCACTGCGGCAGCTCGGAGGTCAGGAAGGTCTCCCACTTGTAGGTCTGGCAGCCGGAATGGCCGCAGGCCGGCCCGTACCAGTCGGTGTAGAAGCTGGACTGGCCGCCGACCGGCATGACGGCCGACAGACCCGTGTCCAGGAACCACTCGAAGGCCTGGGTCTCGATGTCCCAACCGTTGTAGTCGTCCCGGGCGCGCAGACCGTCGAGCAGGTACACCGCCGGCGAACCCGGTCCCCCGCTCTGGAACTGGACCTTGATGTCGCGGCCCATCGACGGCGAGGGGACCATGAGGTACTCGACCGGCAGCCCCGGCCGGGAGAACGCACCCGCGGTCGCCGATCCACCGGCCAGCGCCACCGCGCCGGGCAGCAGCAGGGCCGCGATCGCTGCGACGGAGAACCGGCGCACCCAACGGCTACGAAGTTTGTCAAGGAACGTCATAGAGGAATCCATCCATCTTCCGGTTACCGGTAACACGCTCACCCCCGCGATCTCACGCTGATCGCCACAACCGGCAGCGCGGCGCTTTCTTCACCGCGCTGTCACGGCCCGTCCTCCGAGTCTGAAGACGCCGAAGCGCGGGCCCACGTATCACACTTGTCGCGTCAGCAGTAAAACATGCGGCCAGCGATCCACAAAGCCCATTGAAGCCCATCGAAATGCTCTGTACCGAGCCGATACTGTGCCGTGACCTCGAAGACGAAATTGACTTCACCTTTAGATGCGGCCGACCCCGGCCTGCCGACAACACCGCCCGCAACCGTGCCGCGACCGTAGGCTGCGCACCATGACCCGTCCCACAGATCCGAGGAAACCGCAGGTGACCGCCCGGTTGTCGGAGGAAGACTGGATCCAGGCGGGCTTTGCGATCCTGGCCGAGGAGGGCATCAAGGCGCTGAAACTCGATCGGCTCTGCGCACGGCTCGCGGTCACCAAGGGCAGCTTCTACTGGCACTTCGAATCGATGGCCGGTTTCCGCCGCCGACTGGTCGAGTCGTGGGCCGAACTACGGGATCGGGATCGCCGCGATTTCGACGCGCTCGGCGCGCTGCCGCCCCGCGAACGGTTGTCCCGGATGATGACGGCGCTGACCAGCCCCCGGCACTGGATGCTGGAGCGCGCGATGCGGGAATGGGCCCGCACCGACAGTGCGGCCGCCGCCAGCGTGCGCACCGCGGACCGCAGGGTGCTGGACGCCGTCCGGCAGGCGTTCCTCGATCACGGCTTCGATCCCGCGGACGCGGATCTGCGGGCGAACGCCACCTTCGCCGCCGGCATCGGCTTCCTGCACCTGGCCGGGGACCGGCCCGGCGCCCACGGGATCGCCCACCGCGAACGGTTTCTCGAGCTGATGCTCACACCGTGACGGGCGGCCCGCATCGGACGCGCCGCATCGGGGCCTGCCACACAAGTGCCCTCTACGCCTTCTATACGCCTCCATACGACGCCATCCGGCATACGACGCCATCCATACAAAAAGGTATGGTAGCGTGCCGCGCATGTCGGCCACTGCTGCCCAGACCGCGGAGATCACCGCCGAATTCGTCCAGCGACTCGCCGAGCGCGCCGCCGAAGCCGACGAACTGCGCCGGCTCCCGGCCGCCACCATCGACGACCTGACCGCCTCCGGGTTCACCGAACTACTCGTTCCGGCCCGTTACGGCGGCCGGCAGGCCGAGTTCCCCGCCCTGCTCGACCCCGTCCGCCGGATGGCGCACGGCTGCACCTCCAGCGCCTGGACCATCGGCTTCTTCGCACTGCACAACTGGATGCTGGCGCTGTTCGACGAACAGGCACAGCAGGAGGTGTTCGCCGACCGGCCGGTCCTGGCGCCCGCCCCGCTGGCGCCCACCGGCCGCGGGCTCCCGGTCGACGGCGGGGTCCGGCTCACCGGCCGTTGGTCGTGGGCGACCGGGGTGATGCACGCGAACTGGGTGCTCGTCGGCGCCCTGTGCGGGCCCGAGGACGCGATCTATCCCGCCCTGGCCCTGCTGCCGGCCGCTGACGTGACCGTCGAGGACACCTGGCACACCGTCGGAATGCGGGCGACCGGCTCGGCCGATGTCGTCGTCACCGAGGCGTTCGTGCCCGAGCACCGGCTGTTGCGGGTCACCGACATCTACGCCGGCACCACCCCGGGCGCGGCGCTGCACGACGCGGCGGCCTACCGGTGGCCGATGGTGCCCGCGCTGGCCCTGTTGGCGGCGATGCCGGCGCTGGGCAGCGCCGAACGGGTGACGGATCTGTTCGCCGAACGGCTCGGTCACCGGGTGATCGCCTACGAGGGCGTCGCCCAGCGAGACAAGCCGATCGCCCAGGCGCACCTCGGCCGGGCCCGGGTGCGGCTGCGCGCGTTGCACGGCCTGCTGGCCGACACCGTCGGGCAGATCCAGCAGCTCGTCGCGGCCGGCGACCCGGTCCCCCGCCCGGTGCGCGCCGACGCCCGGCTGGCGGCGGCGCACATCGTGCACGAATCCCGCGCGATCATCGGCGACCTGCTCGCCGCGTCGGGTGCGAGCGTCCAGTTCCTGTCGCATCCGATGCAGCGGTTCCAACGCGATGTCGACGTGCTGGCCGGCCACGTGGTGTTCGACTACGACACCAGCCGCGAACTCGCCGGCGCACTGGAACTGGGTCTCAAGGTCTCGCCGCTCGCCATGATCTGACGGATTCCGGCGGTCTCGCGATCCGGCGCTTGCCCCGGCAGTCGAGATAAAAGTAAAGTCAGTTTTACTTTGTGATCGACCCTACAGTGCGAAGCTGTCGAAGGAGACCCGATGGAGTCGTTCGTCCACCTGCGTAAAGGCCGGACACCGCGGCGGTTGCACGCCGATCTGGACGGCCTGAAAGACGACGAACTGGGCCGCGGCGGGTTCACCGGCCGCACCGCCAATTTCTTCCGCCGCCACGACCCCACAGACTTCCGGGCCTCCGGCCCGCTGCGTCCGATGGACGTGCTGTCCTCGGAACTGAAGCCGGGTGATCTCACCGACCCGGCCGGGGCGCCGCTGCTGTTGTTCAGCAATCCGGACTGCCGCATCTCGCTGTCGCGGCGCAGCGCCGAGATGCCCTTCCACGTCCGCTACGTCGACGGCGACCTGTTGATCTTCGTGCACGCGGGGTCGGGCCGGATGGAGACCGAATTCGGGCCGCTGACCTACCGCCCGGGCGACTGGGTGTATCTGCCCAAGGCGTGCACCTGGCGGTTGATCCCCGACGGCACTCCGTCGGCGACGAGCACGCTGCTGATGATCGAGGCCACCGACGAGTTCCGGGTACCGGAGGCGGGTCCGCTCGGCCGGCACTTCCCGTTCGACCCCGCCCAGGTGTCGATCCCCGACCCGGAACCCCACGAGGACGACGGCCGCGACTCCTACGAGGTGCGGCTGATGCACCGGCCGATCGACGGTGTGGACTCGACGACGCTGCGCTACCCGCACCACCCCCTCGACGTCGAGGGGTGGCGGGGCGACAACTTCGCGTTCACCTTCAACATCGCCGACTACAACGTGATCACCTCCGACACCGTGCATCTGCCGGCCACCGCGGGGTTGTTCATGCAGGCCACCGGCGTCTATGTGATGAACTTCCTGCCCAAACCGGCCGAGGGCGCCCCGGGCACCGAGCGCACCCCGTGGTATCACCGCAACGTCGACTACGACGAGATCGCGTTCTTCCACGGCGGATCGCTGTACGGCATCCCGATGCCGCCCGGGCTGATCAGCCACGCCCCGCAGGGGGTGCACCACGGGGCCCCGGAGAAGGCGCGGGAACGGGCCCGGCGCAAGTTCGACGAGTACGACCGGGTGGACTGGCAGGTGATCGCCGTCGACACCCGGCGCCGGCTGGTGCCGTCGGCCGAGGTGCTCGCGAACGACCTGGGACAGCACTGATGACCGACACCGCGAAGGACACCGTGACCACCCCGACCCCCACCAAGCACGAGTACGACCGCATCCCGTATCTGATCGCCTTCGAGAACACCACCGGGGTCCGCGACGTCTACGGCGGGGTCGCCGAACTCGTCGTGCTGGAGAGCCACCTGTTGCGGCCGAAGAACCGGCCGTCCGACACCGTGCTGGTGTTCATGCATCCGATCGGCGGCGGCGCGTACCTGCCGATGATCAACGCGCTGGCCCGCGCCGGCCACCACGTCATCTACTGCAACAGCCGGTTCCGCGGCACCGACTCGGCACTGTTGATGGAGAAGGTGGTCCAGGACCTCGGCGAGTGCATCAAGGACGCCAAGAACCGGCTGGGGTACCGCAGGGTCGTGCTGGCCGGCTGGAGCGGCGGCGGCTCGCTGTCGGTGTTCTACCAGCAGCAGGCCCAGCATCCGACGGTGACCGCCAGCCCGTCGGGCGACGGTCCGGATCTCACGCGACTGGGGTTGATCCCGGCCGACGGCCTCATGCTGCTGGCCGCGCACATCAGCCGGCACGGCACGCTGACCGAGTGGCTGGACGCGTCGATCCTCGACGAGACCGATCCCACCAAGCGCGATCCCGAACTGGACCTGTACAACCCGGACAACCCCAACCAGCCGCCCTACAGCCAGGAGTTCCTGGACCGGTACCGGGCCGCGCAGATCGCCCGCAACCGCCGGATCACCGCCTGGGTCAAGGACAAACTCGCCGAACTCAGGGCGGCGGGACGCCCGGATGACGAGTTCGCGTTCGTCGTCCACGGCACCATGGCCGACCCGCGCTGGCTCGACCCCACCGTCGACCCCAATGAACGCACGCCCGGCACCTGTTATCTGGGCGACCCGCAGGTGGTGAACATGAGCCCGGTCGGGCTGGCCCGGTTCTGCACCCTGCGCAGCTGGCTGTCGCAGTGGAGCTACGACGACGCCAACGCCGACGGGGTGCGGTGCGGACGCGATGTCGCGGTGCCGACCCTGGTGATCGGTAATCTGGCCGACGACGCCTGCACGCCGAGCCACACCCGGCGGCTCTACGAGGCGATCGGGCACCCGGACAAGGAGATGCACGAGATTCCCGGCGCGAACCACTATTACGCGGGCCCGGATCAGCGGGACAAGCTCCGGCAGGCGGTCACCATCGTCACCGATTGGCTGAATCGGCACGGTCTCTCGCAACCGGTCAAGGAGGGCATGTGACGGTCACCGGGCCACTGGACGGGATCCGGGTGCTCGAGCTGGGCACCCTGATCGCGGGACCGTTCGCCGGGCGGCTGCTCGGCGACATGGGCGCCGAAGTGATCAAGATCGAGCTGCCGGGTGCGCCGGATCCCCTACGCACCTGGGGACAGGCCGAACTGGACGGCCACCACTTCTTCTGGACCGTGCACGCCCGCAACAAGAAGGCGATCACGCTGAACCTGCGGGAACCAGCCGGCCGGGACGTGTTCCTGGAGCTCGTCGAACGCTCCGACATCGTGGTGGAGAACTTCCGGCCCGGCACCCTGGAGCGCTGGGATCTGGGCTACGACGTGCTGCGGTCCCACAACAAGCGGGTGATCCTGGTCCGGGTGTCCGGGTACGGGCAGACGGGTCCCGACGCTCACAAGGCGGGTTACGCCTCGGTGGCCGAGGCGGCCAGCGGGCTGCGGCACCTCAATGGATTCCCGGGTGGGCCGCCGCCGCGGCTGGCGTTGTCGCTCGGCGACACGCTGGCCGGCATGTTCGCCGCACAGGGTGCGATGGCGGCGCTGTACCGCCGCACGGTGACCGGCGAGGGTCAGGTCGTCGACGCCGCGCTGACCGAGGCCTGTCTGGCCGTCCAGGAGTCCACCATCCCCGACTACGACATCGGCGGGGTGGTGCGGGGCCCGTCGGGCACCCGGCTGGAGGGCATCGCCCCGTCGAACATCTACCGCAGCGCCGACGGCAGCTGGGTGGTGATCGCCGCGAACCAGGACACCGTGTTCCGGCGGTTGTGCGCCGCGATGGGCCGGCCCGAACTGGCCACCGACGACCGGTTCGCCACCCACACCGCGCGCGGCCGCAATCAGGACGAGCTGGACAAGATCATCGCGGACTGGGCCGCCGAACGCGCGCCGGGCGAGATCATCGACACCCTGAACGCCGCCGGGGTGATCGCCGGACCGATCAACACCGTCGCGGAGGTGGTCGAGGACCCGCAGTTGCGGGCCCGCGGCATGATCGCCGATCACTTCGACGAACGGATCGGGCGTAATGTCAAGGGCCCGGGCGTCGTGCCGGTGCTCTCCGAATCCCCCGGCACCATCCGCAACGCCGGCCCGGCCCGGCCGGGCCAGCACAACGAGGAGATCTACACCGGCCTGCTCGGCAAGACCGCCGCGGAGCTGCGGCAGCTTCGGGCCCAGGGGGTGATCTAGGTGGATCTGCCGGCCAAGGTCGACATCCGCGAGGTGTCGCTGCGGGACGGGCTGCAGATCGAGCAGCCGATCCCGTTGGAGGCCAAGCTGGAGCTGCTGGCGGCGATCGCCGCCACCGGGGTGCGGGAGGTGGAGGCCACCGCGTTCGTGTCGCCGTCGAAGGTGCCGGCGCTGGCCGACGCGCCGGAACTGGCTGCCGAACTGCACCGGTTCCCGGACATCGAGTTCTCGGCGCTGGTGGCCAGTCCGAACGGCGCCAAACGGGCCGTCGCGGCCGGTCTGCGCTCGATCGAGTACGTGGTGTCGGCGGCCGACGGGCACAGCCGCGCCAACGTCGGGCGGTCCACCGCCGAGGCGACCGCGCAGATCGCCGACATCGTCGCGATCGCCCACGACAGCGACACCACCGTCGAGGTCATCATCGCCACCGCCTGGGACTGTCCGTTCGACGGACCGACACCGCCGGAGCGGGTGCTGGAGGTGGCCGACGCGGCCACTGCGGCCGGCGCGGACCGGCTGGCGATCGCCGACACGATCGGCACCACCACCCCGGGACGGGTGATCGACCTGATCTCGGCGCTGCGGCCGCGGATCGGCGACACACCGCTGGGCGCACACTTCCACAACACCCGCGGCGCGGGGCTGGCCAGTGCCTGGGCCGCGGTCACCGCCGGGGTGACCCGGCTGGACGCATCGGTCGGCGGACTCGGCGGCTGCCCGTTCGCCCCGGGCGCCAGCGGCAACATCGCCACCGAGGATCTGGTGTATCTGCTGCGCGACAGCGGGATCGACGTCGACGTGGACCTGGGGGCCGCGATCGCCGCCGCCGAGGTCGCCCGCCGCGCGGTGGGCCACGACCTGCCCAGCGCGCTGCTGCGCGCGGGTGACCGGATTCTGGGCTGACCCGGTCCGATGGCAGCCGAGACGCTCAGCTCCAAGGGCCGCCAGACCAGGCTGGCGCTCGAGCAGGCGGCCCGGAAACTGTTCGCCGAACGCGGGTTCCACGGCACCACGCTGGCCGACATCACGTCGGCGGCCGGGAAGTCGCCGGCGGTGTTCTACCGCTATTTCGTCGACAAGGAGGATCTGCTGGCCGCGCTGGCCGAGTCGTTTCTGCGCGAGGTGCTCGCACCGGGCTGGCTGAGCGTCCGGTTGCCGGACTCCCCCGATGACGACGAGTTCTTCACCACGGTGGTCGGCGGCTACTGGAACATGTTCAAACAGAACATCGGCATCATGATCGCCGTCGACCAGCTGGCCGCCACCCAACAGCGATTCGCCGACGTGCAGAACGAGTTTCGCCGTTTCGGGATGGACATCGTGGCGGCGTCGGTGCGTCACGCGCAGCAACAGGGCTACGGCACAGACCTCGACCCGCAACACATCGCCGCGGCGATCGCGTTGATGTTCGAGAACTTCACCGCCGTCTTCGTCGGCCGGGGCGGGCCCGGACTGCAGATCAGCGACGCCGACGCGGTCCGCACGCTGGCCACCATCTGGAAGAAGACCTTGTATGGTTGCTGACCGCCCACGACCGCGCCACCCGGATGCGCGCGGGAAAGGAGACCCCGCCGTGGAATTCGCCCTCCCCGACCATCTGCCGGGGCTGCTCGCCGAGATGGACGCCTTCATCGAGGCGGAGATCAAACCGCTCGAACGCGAGCACATGCAGTACTTCGACCACCGCCGCGAATACGCCCGGACCGACTGGGAGAGCGGCGGTATCCCGCGGCGGGAGTGGGAGGACCTGCTCGACGAGATGCGGCGGCGCGCCGACGCCGCCGGCTGGCTGCGGTACGGGCTTCCGGCCCGGTTCGGCGGACGCGACGGCACCAACCTGGACATGGCCGTCATCCGGGAACATCTGGCACACAAGGGGCTCGGCCTGCACAACGACCTTCAGGACGAATCCTCGATCGTGGGCAACTTCCCGCAGGTGATCATGATGGACCGGTTCGGCACCGAGCAGCAGAAGCAGGAGTGGATCGAACCGATGATCACCGGCGAGCGCTCGATGGCGTTCGGGTTGACCGAACCCAACCACGGATCAGACGCCACCTGGCTCGAGACCCGTGCCGAGCCCGACGGCGACGGCTGGATCATCAACGGCCGCAAGCGCTGGAACACCGGCGTGCACCGGGCCACCCACGACCTGATCTTCGCCCGCACCTCCGGTGAACCGGGGCAGGCCCACGGCATCACCGCGTTTTTGGTGCCCACCGACGCCGAGGGCTTCAAGGTGCCGTTCTACTGGTGGACTTTCAACATGCCCAGCGACCACGGCGAGGTGGAGCTGGACAATGTGTGGGTGCCGGCGGACGCGGTGCTCGGCGAGGTCGACCGCGGACTCGAGGTGGGACAGACCTTCCTGCACGAGAACCGGATCCGGCAGGCGGCGAGCAGCCTGGGCGCCGCGCAGTACTGCATCGACCGGGCGGTGGAATACGCCAACGAGCGGGTGGTGTTCGGCAAGCCGCTGTCGGTCAACCAGGCGGTGCAGTGGCCGCTGGTGGAACTGCAGACCGAGGCGCAGATGGTGCGGCTGCTGGTGTACTTCGCGGCCTGGCACCTCGACCACGACCACCACATGCAGGTCTCCGACAAGGTGTCGATGGCCAACTACCGGGCCAACCGGCTGGTGTGCGAGGCGGCCGACCGCGCCATGCAGATCCACGGCGGCATCGGCTACAGCCGCCACGAGCCGTTCGAGCACATCTACCGCCACCACCGCCGGTACCGGATCACCGAGGGCGCCGAGGAGATCCAGATCAGGCGCGTCGCCCAGCGGTTGTTCGGCTTCGGCAGGCGCTGATGCGGGACCGACTCGCGGCGGTGCTGGCGCCGGTGCTGGGCGAAGGCGTCACGGTCGACGGTCTCACCCGGCTGACCGGCGGCGCCAGCCGCACCACCTGGGCGTTCGATGCGGTCGCCGGCGAGACCCGCACCCCGCTGATCCTGCGGATGGGGCCACCCGACGAGGTGCACGCCGGTATGGAACTGGAGGCCGAGGTGCAGCGGCGGGCGGCCGCCGCCGGCGCCCCGGTCCCGCGGATTCTCACCGCTGACGATTCCACCGCCGCACTGGGGAATCCGTACCTGATCTGTGCGGCGGTGCCGGGTGAGACCATCGTCCGCCGGATTCAGCGCAGCCTCGACGACACCGGGCGGGCGGTGCTGCTGCGCCAGTGCGCTCAGGCGCTGGCGGCCATCCACCGGGCCGATCCGACGGGCGCCGGACTGACCGTGGGCGACCAGCTCACCGAATGGCACCGCCAACTCGACGAGATCGGTGACACCACCGCGACATTCGAGTGGACGTTCCGCCGGCTCGCCGCGGACCGGCCGCCGCCGTCGGAGCCGGTGCTGGTGCACGGCGACTTCCGGATGGGCAATCTGATCGTCGACGGCGGCCGGCTCGCGGCGGTGCTGGACTGGGAGCTCACGCACCTCGGCGAGGTGTACGAGGATCTGGCGTGGTTCTGCATCCGGGCCTGGCGGTTCGGCGCCCCGCGCCACCTCGGCGCCGGTGGGCTGGGCAGCGTGGCGGACTTCCTGACCGCCTACGAGGAGGCCGGCGGTCGCCCGGTGGACCGGCAGACGTTCCGGTGGTGGCTGACGGTCGCCACATTGCGATGGGGGGTCATCTGCCGGTACCAGGCCGAACGGCATCTGAGCGGTCAGACCCGCTCGGTGGAGCTGGCGGCGATCGGCCGCCGGGTGGCCGAAACCGAGTGGGACCTGCTCGATCTGCTGGACCGAGGCGGCCCCGCGGAGAGCCGACGAACACCGATGAGCGCTCGCGCGAAGAGCCGACAAACACCGATGAGCGCTCGCGCGAAGAGCCGACAAACACCGATGAGCGCTCGCGCGAAGAGCCGGTCCGGCGGCATTCACGGCCGGCCGACCGCGGCCGAACTGGTCGCCGCGGTCGCCGAGTTCCTGGAAACCGATGTTCGCGAGGCCTGCACCGGCTCGGTCAACTTCCACGCCCGGGTGGCCGCCAATGTGCTGCGGATCGTCGAACGCGAACTGCTCGACGAGTCCGTCGCCGCCGACGAGGCGCTGACCGCGCTGGGGTTCTCCGACGAGGCGCAGCTGGCCGCCGCCATCCGGGCGGGCGACCTCGACGACCGGGCCGACGAGCTGACGGCCTGCCTGCGCACCCTGGTGCGGCAACGGCTGGCCGTCGCCCACCCCGGCTATGAGGATCAGTGACCGGGGCCGGACATCCCCTGGACGGCAGACGGGAGAACACGATGAGGTCCGACGGCGCCGACCGGATCACCGAGGTGGCCGACCGGTTGTTCGCTGCGATCGAGGGCGGCGACGTCGCCGCGGTGGCGCGGATGTGGGCCGACGACATCGCGGTGTGGCAGTCCGGGGATCCGCACGACCGGGACAAGGAGCGGGCGCTGCGGGTGATCGACTGGTTCATCTCCGGCACGGTCGAGCGCCGCTATGAGGTCCTGGACCGACAGGTGTTCGACGACGGTTTCGTCCAGCAACACATCCTGCTCGCGCGGGGCCGCACCGGCGCGTCGATCGCATTGCGGGTCTGTCTGGTGGTGAGGATCGGCGCCGACGGGCTGATCAACCGCATCGACGAATACTTCGATCCGGCCGGCATCGCACCGCTGCTGGCCGCCCAAGATGGTTGACACCCTGGATATTTCGTCGTCTCCACAGCGGACCGCACCGGCCGAAGTAGCATCGGCTTCGTGTCTCGCCCGGTAGATGACGCCGCCGCGCTGCGCATCCTTGTCTACAGCGACGATCCCCGCACCCGGGACGCGGTCCGGACGGCCCTCGGCACCCGGCTGCATCCCGACCTGCCCGAGCTGGGTTATCAGGAGGTCGCGACCGAACCGATGGTGCACGAGCACCTCCGTTCGGGCCACTTCGACCTGGTGATCCTCGACGGTGAGGCCACCCCCGCCGGCGGGATGGGCATCGCCAAACAACTCAAGGACGAGCTGGCCGACTGCCCGCCCGTCCTGGTGCTCACCGGTCGCCGCGACGACGCCTGGCTGGCCCGCTGGTCGCGGGCGGAAGCCGCGGTTCCGCAGCCGATCGACCCGATCGAACTCGGCGATGCCGTCCTGTCGCTGCTCCGCACACGCACATCCTGACCCGTCACCAAAATCTCTGCGCCGCTTGTACCTTCGCGTGCGATCCTGGCAAACGGGCATTGCCGGGCGGCGACGCCCGGACGCGACCCGATACTAACCAAAATGTGTGGCATGTATCCCAAACCGGACTAGGCTGTGTGGTAGTTCACAGCCAACGTCACGAGGGGGCGCTTCGCCGGGATGGACGTGTACACACCGATCCTGGTCCTGGGCGCCATCGCGGCAGTTTTCGCGGTGGTCTCGGTCGGGATCGCCGTCGCCATCGGGCCCAGGCGCTACAACCGGGCGAAACTCGAGTCCTATGAGTGCGGTATCGAACCGACGCCACCGTCCGCCGCGGTGGGTGGGTCGGCGCAACGGTTCCCGATCAAGTTCTATCTGACCGCGATGATGTTCATCATCTTCGACATCGTCATCGTGTTCCTCTACCCGTGGGCGGTGGCGTTCGACGGCCTCGGCGTGTTCGCGCTGGTGGCGATGCTGTTGTTCATGCTCACGGTGTTCGCGGCCTACGTCTACGTGCGCCGGCGCGGAGGGTTGACGTGGGATTAGAGGAACAGCTGCCGGGCGGCATCCTGCTGTCCACGGTGGAGAAGGTGGCCGGCTACGTCCGGAAGGGCTCGCTGTGGCCGGCGACGTTCGGGCTGGCGTGCTGCGCCATCGAGATGATGGCGACGGCGTCCCCGCGCTTCGACATCGCCCGGTTCGGCATGGAGAGGTTCTCGGCGACACCGCGTCAGGCCGATCTGATGATCGTCGCCGGCCGGGTGAGCCAGAAGATGGCCCCGGTGCTGCGGCAGATCTACGACCAGATGGCCGAGCCCAAATGGGTGCTGGCGATGGGGGTGTGCGCCTCCTCGGGCGGGATGTTCAACAACTACGCCATCGTACAGGGGGTGGACCATGTGGTGCCGGTGGACATCTATCTACCCGGCTGTCCGCCGCGCCCGGAGATGCTGTTGCACGCGATTCTCAAGCTGCACGACAAGATTCAGCAGATGCCGCTGGGCGTGCACCGCGACGAGGTGATCCGGGAGACCGAGCGGGCCGCGCTCGCGGCACCCACGACCGTCGAGTTCAAGGGCCGGATGCGATGAGCGACCACACCCCTGACCACCGCGAACCCGGCCGGGGCGATCCCGAGGTCATCGCGGTGCGCCGGGGCATGTTCGGGGTCGGTGACAGCGGTGACACCTCCGGATACGGCGGCCTGGTCAAACCCGTCGCCATGCCGGGCGCGGCGACCCGGCCCTACGGAGGTTGTTTCGACGCGGTGGTCGACGCGCTGATCGCCGCGCTCGGTGCGCAGAGATACGCCGCGGCGGTGGAACGCGTGGTGGTGTACCGCGACGAACTGACCCTCGACATCCGGCGCGAGCAGCTGCGTGCGGTGGCCACCGCCCTGCGCGACGACCCGGATCTGCGGTTCGAACTGTGCGTCGGCGTCAGCGGTGTGCACTACCCCGAGGACACCGGCCGGGAACTGCACGCGGTGTACGGCTTCCTGTCGATCACCCACAACCGCCGGCTGCGGTTGGAAGTGGCGGTCCCCGACGCCGATCCGCACATTCCCTCACTGTTCGGGATCTACCCGACCACCGACTGGCATGAGCGCGAGACCTACGACTTCTTCGGCATCGTGTTCGACGGTCACCCCGCCCTGACCCGGATCGCGATGCCCGACGACTGGGAGGGCCACCCGCAGCGCAAGGACTATCCGCTGGGCGGCGTCCCGGTCCAGTATCACGGCGCGACCATCCCGCCGCCCGATGAGCGGAGGGCCTACAACTGATGAGTACCAGGCCGGAAACGGTCATCACGCTCGGCGGTCAGGACTGGGATCAGCTCGTCGCGGAGGCCCGCAGCAACGCCGCCGACCAGACCGGTGAGCGGATCGTGGTCAACATGGGCCCGCAGCATCCCTCCACACACGGGGTGTTGCGGCTGGTGCTGGAGATCGAGGGTGAGACGGTCACCGAGGCCCGCTGCGGTGTCGGTTATCTGCACACCGGCATCGAGAAGAACCTCGAATACCGCACCTGGATGCAGGGCGTCACCTTCGTCACCCGGATGGATTACCTGTCGCCGTTCTTCAACGAGACGGTGTACTGCCTCGGGGTGGAGAAGCTGCTCGGGATCACCGAGGCGATCCCGGAGCGGGCCAACGTGATCCGCGTGATGCTGATGGAACTGAACCGGATCTCCTCGCATCTGGTCGCACTGGCCACCGGCGGGATGGAGCTGGGCGCGATGACCGCGATGTTCCTCGGTTTCCGCGAACGCGAGGAAATCCTCAAGGTTTTCGAGTTGATCACCGGCCTGCGGATGAACCACGCCTACATCCGCCCCGGAGGGCTGGCCGCCGACCTGCCACCCGATGCGGTGCCCCGGGTCCGGGAGTTGTTGGAGCTGCTACCCGGACGGCTGCGCGACCTGGAAGACCTGTTGAGCCAGAACCACATCTGGCGGGCCCGCAACGAAGGCGTCGGCTACCTCGACCTGACCGGGTGTATGGCGCTGGGCGTCACCGGCCCGGTGCTGCGCTCGGCCGGTCTCCCCCACGACCTGCGCAAGTCGCAGCCGTACTGCGGTTACGAGAACTACGAATTCGACGTCATCACCGATGATCGATGTGATGCCTACGGCCGCTTCATGATCCGCGTCAAGGAGATGCACGAGTCGCTGAAGATCGTCGAACAGTGCCTGGATCGGCTCAGGCCGGGGCCGGTGATGATCGAGGACCGCAAGCTCGCCTGGCCGGCCGATCTGAAGCTGGGCCCCGACGGGCTGGGCAACTCCCCCGAACACGTCGCCCGCATCATGGGCCGCTCCATGGAGGGGTTGATCCACCACTTCAAACTGGTCACCGAGGGTATCCGGGTGCCGCCCGGACAGGTCTACGTCGCGGTGGAGTCGCCGCGCGGGGAACTGGGCGTGCACATGGTCTCCGACGGCGGCACCCGGCCCTACCGGGTGCACTATCGCGATCCGTCCTTCACCAATCTGCAGGCCGTCGCGGCGATGGCCGAGGGCGGCATGGTGGCCGATCTGATCGCGGCGCTGGCCTCGATCGATCCCGTGATGGGAGGGGTGGACAGATGACCGGCGGCAACGGCACACCCGTGTTCATCAGCGTGGCCGAGCTGGGACAGCGTCCCGACGAGGACGGGCCGCCGATCGCCGGACCGGCGAGCTACCCGCCGGAGGTGACCGAACGGTTGGCCGCCGACGCGGCGACGATCATCGCCCGCTATCCGCAGGCCCGCTCCGCACTGTTGCCTCTGCTGCATCTGGTCCAGGGCGAGGACGGTTACCTGACCCGCGCCGGCATCGCCTTCTGCGCCGACCAGCTGTCGCTGTCCGCGGCCGAAGTCGCCGCCGTCGCGACGTTCTACTCGATGTACCGGCGCCGGCCCACCGGTGACTACCTGGTCGGGGTATGCACCAACACGCTGTGCGCGATCATGGGCGGCGACGCGATCCTCGACGCCCTGCAGGAGCACCTGGGCGTCCCGGCGGGCGGGACCACCGAGGACGGGGCGGTGACGCTGGAACACATCGAATGCAACGCCGCCTGCGACTACGCGCCGGTGGTGATGGTGAACTGGGAGTTCTTCGACAACCAGACCCCGGCGTCGGCTCGGGAACTGGTCGACGGACTGCGGTCGGGACGGCCCCCGGAACCGACCCGCGGCGCACCACTGTGCAGCTTCCGGCAGACCGCCCGGATCCTCGCCGGCCTGCCCGATCCGCGGCCGGAGACCCCAAGCGGCCCCGGCGAGGCGACGCTGGCCGGGCTGCGGGTGGCGCGCGAGCGCGGCACGTCGGCGCCGGAGCCCACCTCATGACGCCGCTGACCCCGGTGCTGACCCGGTTCTGGGACGAGCCGGAACCCTGGTCGCTGGACACCTACCGCCGCCACGACGGATACCGCGCCCTGGAGAAGGCGCTGAAGATGGCTCCGGACGAGGTGATCGCCCTGGTCAAGGAGTCCGGGCTGCGCGGCCGCGGCGGTGCGGGGTTTCCCACCGGCACCAAGTGGTCGTTCATCCCCCAGGCCGCATCGACCCAGGCGGGCGCCGCAGGCGGCTCCGATCCGGCCGCCAGACCGCACTACCTCGTCGTCAACGCCGACGAATCGGAACCGGGCACCTGCAAGGACATCCCGCTGATGCTGACCACCCCGCACTTCCTGGTCGAGGGGGCGATCATCGCGGCCTATGCGATCCGGGCCCGGCATGCGTTCATCTATCTGCGCGGCGAGGTGGTGCCGGTGCTGCGCCGCCTGCAGCAGGCGGTCGCCGAGGCCTACGAGGCCGGCTACCTCGGCGCCGACATCCGCGGTTCCGGATTCGATCTGGATCTGATCGTCCACGCCGGCGCGGGCGCCTACATCTGTGGGGAGGAGACCGCCCTGCTGGACTCGCTGGAGGGCCGGCGCGGTCAGCCCCGGCTGCGGCCTCCGTTCCCGGCGGTGGCCGGGCTGTACGCCTGCCCGACCGTGGTCAACAACGTCGAGTCGATCGCCAGCGTCCCGCCCATCGTGCTCAACGGAATCGACTGGTTCCGGTCGATGGGCAGCGAGAAATCACCAGGCTTCACCCTGTATTCGCTGTCGGGACATGTCACCCGGCCCGGGCAGTACGAGGCGCCGCTGGGCATCACCCTGCGGGAACTGCTCGACTACGCCGGCGGCGTCCGGGCGGGCCGGTCGCTGAAATTCTGGACCCCGGGCGGATCGTCCACCCCGCTGCTGACCGCCGAACATCTCGACGTGCCACTGGATTACGAGGGTATCGCCGGGGTGGGCTCGATGCTGGGCACCAAGGCGCTGCAGATCTTCGACGACACCACCTGTGTGGTGCGCGCGGTGGCGCGGTGGACCGACTTCTACGCGCACGAGTCGTGCGGCAAGTGCACCCCCTGCCGGGAGGGCACCTACTGGCTCAAACAGATCTACGCCCGGTTGGAGTCCGGCGCCGGCACCCGGGCCGACCTCGACAAGCTGCTCGACATCTCCGACATCGTGCTCGGAAAGTCGTTCTGCGCGTTGGGTGACGGGGCCGCGATGCCGATCCAGTCGTCGCTGAGGTACTTCCGCGACGAATACGAGGCGCATCTCGACCCCGCTTCCCCCGGCTGCCCGTTCGATCCGCATGCCTCGACGCTGATGGCCACCGAGGAGGTGCGGGCATGACGTCGTCGACGAGCTCACCGGCGGGCACCGGCCGGGCGCCGGTCGAGATGGTGAACCTGACCATCGACGGCACCGAGATCAGCGTGCCCAAAGGCACCTTGGTGATCCGCGCCGCAGAACTCCTCGGGGTGGAGATCCCCCGGTTCTGCGACCATCCGCTGCTGGACCCGGTCGGCGCGTGCCGGCAGTGCCTGGTCGAGATCGAGGGCCAGCGCAAGCCGATGGCGTCGTGCACCACCACCGTGATGCCCGACATGGTGGTGCGCACCCAGCTCACCTCCGAGGCGGCGGCCGCCGCCCAGCACGGTGTGATGGAACTGCTGCTGATCAACCATCCGCTGGACTGCCCGGTGTGCGACAAGGGCGGTGAATGCCCGCTGCAGAACCAGGCGATGTCCACCGGCCGCGCGGAGACCCGCTTCGAGGACGTCAAACGCACCTTCCCGAAACCGATCAACATCTCCAGCCAGGTGCTGCTGGACCGGGAACGGTGTGTGCTGTGCGCGCGGTGCACCCGGTTCTCCCAGCAGATCGCCGGTGACCCGTTCATCGAACTGCTGGAACGCGGTGCGCTGCAGCAGGTCGGCATCGCACCGGAGCAGCCGTTCCAGTCCTACTTCTCCGGCAACACGGTGCAGATCTGCCCGGTCGGGGCGTTGACCGGGGCGGCGTACCGGTTCCGGGCCCGCCCGTTCGACCTGGTCTCCAGCCCGACGGTGTGCGAGCACTGCGCATCCGGATGCGCGCAACGCACCGACCACCGGCGTGGAAAGGTGTTGCGCCGGCTGGCCGGTGACGATCCGGAGGTCAACGAGGAGTGGAACTGCGACAAGGGCCGGTGGGCGTTCACCTACACCCGCGTCGGTGACCGCCTCACCGCACCGCTGGTGCGCGGCGCCGACGGGGAGCTGCGCTCGGCGTCCTGGCCGGAGGCGCTGTACACCGCTGCCCGCGGTTTGGCCGGGGCGGTCGGGCGGGCCGGGGTCCTGGTGGGTGGGCGGGCCACCGTGACCGACGCCTACAGCTATGCCAAGTTCGCCCGGATGGTCCTGGGCGGCAACGACATCGACTTCCGCGCCCGCACCCACAGCGCCGAGGAGGCGGATTTCCTCGCCGCCGTGGTCGCCGGCCGCCCGATGCCGGTGACCTACACCGACCTGGAACGGGCGCCGGCCGTGCTGCTGGCCGGCTTCGAGCCGGAGGAGGAGTCCCCGATCGTGTTCCTCCGGCTCCGCAAGGCGGTCCGCAAACACGGTCTGCGGGTGATGTCGGTGGCGCCGTACGCGAGCCCGGGACTGACCAAGCTCGGGGGCCGGCTGCTGCCCACCGTCCCGGGCGGGGAGGCCGAGGCACTCGACGCGCTGCACGACGACGACTGGTTGACCCGACCGGGTGCGGTGATCCTCACCGGCGAGCGGCTGGCCGGCCACCCCGGCGCCTACTCCGCGGCGGCCCGGCTGGCGGACGCCACCGGGGCGAGGCTGGCGTGGATCCCGCGGCGGGCCGGTGAGCGCGGTGCGCTCGAGGCGGGTGCGTTGCCGAATCTGCTGCCGGGCGGCCGCCCGGTCACCGATGCCGCCGCCCGGGCCGAGGTCACCGCGGCGTGGCACGCCGCGGACCTGCCCTCGGCACCCGGACGCGACACCGCCGCGATGCTGGCCGCGGCCCGCTCCGGGGAGCTGGGCGCCTTGCTGATCGGCGGGGTGGATCCGTTCGATCTGCCGGATCCAAAGGCCGCTCTGGCCGCGATCGACGCGGTCGGGTTCGTGGTGAGCCTGGAGATGCGGAGCAGCGCCGTGACCGACCGCGCCCACGTGGTGTTCCCGGTCGCACCGGTGACGGAAAAGTCGGGTGCGTTCGTCAACTGGGAGGGCCGGCTGCGGCCGTTCGACACCGCCGTGCCCACGGATGCGCTGCCGGACTCCCGGGTGTTGCACGTGCTCGCCGACGAGATGGGCGTCGATCTCCGGACCCCGACACCGGCCGCCGCCTCCGACGAATTGGCGCGGCTGGGTCGCTGGTCCGGACCGTGGCCCGCAGCTCCGAGGGTGGCCGCCGCGGAACCGCCGCAGCCGGGCTCCGGTGAGGCCGTGCTGGCCGGGTGGCGGATGCTGCTCGACGCCGGTCGGCTGCAGGACGGCGAACCGCATCTGGCCGGCACCGCCCGCGCCCCGGTGGTGCGGCTGTCGCCGGCCACCGCGGCCGACATCGGGGCGGCCGACGGCGAACCGGTGGCGGTCGGCACCGACCGCGGTGAGATCGTGCTGCCGCTGGCGGTGACGGAGATGGCCGACCGGGTGGTGTGGCTGCCGTTGAACTCGCCGGGCTCGGCGGTGCACCGGCGGCTCGGGGTCGGCCCCGGGGCAATCGTGACGATCCGGCGGGCCGAGTCGTGACCTATCCCGATCCCGGAGCATTCGGCCACGACCCGTGGTGGCTGATCGTCGCGAAAACGGTCGGGATCTTCGGTTTCCTGGTGCTGACGGTGCTGTCGGCGATCCTCATCGAACGGAAGATCCTGGGTCGGATGCAGATGCGGTTCGGGCCCAACCGGGTCGGACCACGCGGACTGCTGCAGTCGGTGGCCGACGGGGTGAAGCTGGCGCTCAAGGAGGGCCTGATACCCCGCGCCGCCGACAAGCCGCTGTACCTGCTGGCGCCGGTGATCGCGGTCATCCCGGCGTTCATGGCGTTCGCGGTCATCCCGATGGGCCCGGTGGTGTCGGTGTTCGGCCACCGCACCCCGTTGCAGCTCACCGATCTTCCGGTGGCGGTCCTCTACATCCTGGCCGTCGCCTCGGTCGGGGTGTACGGCTTCATCCTGGCCGGCTGGTCGTCGGGCTCGACCTATCCGCTGCTGGGTGGGCTCCGGTCCACCGCGCAGGTGATCTCCTACGAGGTCGCGATGGCGTTGACGTTCGTCGCGGTGTTCCTCTACGCGGGCACCATGTCGACCTCGGGGATCGTGGCCGCGCAGCAGGGCACCTGGTATCTCTTCCTGCTGCTGCCGTCGTTCCTGGTCTTCCTGGTCGCGATGGTCGGCGAGACCAACCGGGCGCCTTTCGATCTGCCCGAGGCCGAGGGGGAACTCGTCGGTGGATTCCACACCGAGTACTCGTCGCTGAAGTTCGCGATGTTCATGCTGGCCGAGTACATCAACATGGCCACCGTCTCCGCGTTGGCCACCACCCTGTTCCTCGGCGGCTGGGCTGCCCCGTGGCCGATCAACATGTGGGCCGGCGCGAACTCCGGCTGGTGGCCGCTGCTGTGGTTCACCGCCAAGGTGTGGGTGTTCCTGTTCGTGTTCTTCTGGCTGCGCGCCACCCTGCCGCGGCTGCGTTACGACCAGTTCATGGCGTTGGGCTGGAAGGTGCTCATCCCGATGTCGATGGTGTGGATCATGGTGGTCGCCACCGCGCGCGGGTTGCAGGTCTTCGGCTACGTGGGCTGGTCCACCGGGTTGACGAGCGTCGCGGCGATCACCGCCCTGGCGCTGATCGCGGTGGTGTGGTGGGTGTTCAGCCGGCGCAACGAGGCCGAACCCGCGCTCCCCCAGACTCATTCCGGCGCCTTCCCCGTGCCGTCGCTGCCGGCCGGTCAGCAGCGCACCGAGAACGCCAAGGAGACGGTTGATGTCTAGGTTGTCGAGGTTTCTCGAGGCGATCGCCGGGTTCGGCGTCACGCTCGGCGCGATGTTCAAGAAACCGCTGACCGAGCAGTATCCCGAGCAACCCGGCCCGGTCGCGCCGCGCTATCACGGCCGGCACCAGTTGAACCGGTATCCGGACGGGTTGGAGAAATGCATCGGTTGCGAGTTGTGCGCCTGGGCATGCCCGGCCGACGCCATCTATGTCGAGGGCGCCGACAACACCGAAGCGCAGCGCTACTCCCCCGGTGAACGGTACGGCCGGGTGTACCAGATCAACTATCTGCGCTGCATCGGCTGCGGACTGTGTATCGAGGCGTGTCCGACCCGGGCGTTGACGATGACCAACGACTACGAGATGGCCGATGACAATCGGGCCGACCTGATCTGGGGGAAGGACAAACTGCTCGCCCCGCTGCAGCCCGGGATGGTCCCGCCGCCGCACCCGATGGCGGCTGGAGCCACCGATGAGGACTACTACCTGGGGAGGGTGTCGCCGATCACCGAGGATGTGCGGTGATCGGAGCGGTCATCACGTTCGCCGCCGCCGCGAACGACGACGCGGTGAATACCGCGCACACCTCGACCGGCGAGGCGGTGCTGTTCTGGATCGTCGGCGGCCTCGCGGTCGTCGGCGCTCTCGGCGTCGTCACCGCACCGAAGGCGGTGTATTCGGCGTTGTTCCTGGCGATGACGATGATCGGGCTCGCGGTGCTCTACCTCGCCCAGGACGCGCCGTTTCTGGGCGTGGTGCAGGTGGTGGTGTACACCGGCGCGGTGATGATGCTGTTCGTCTTCGTGATGATGCTGATCGGCGTCGACTCGTCCGAGGCACTGGTGGAAACCATTCGGGGGCAACGTGTCGCCGCGGTGGCCGCCGGGTTCGGGTTCGGGATCCTGTTGATCGCCGGGATCGGGAGCGTCGCGGCCGAGATCGGTTTCACCGGTCTGGACGAGGCCAACAGCGGCGGCAATGTGGAGGGCGTCGCCGCGCTGGTGTTCACCCGGTATCTGTGGGCGTTCGAGATCACCGCGACGCTGCTGATCACCGCCGCGCTCGGGGCGATGGTGCTCGCCCACCGGGAACGTTTCGGCCGCCGCAAGACTCAGCGCGAACTGGCCGAGAAGCGGTTCCGCGAAGGCGGCTATCCAACGACGTTGCCGCCGCCCGGGGTGTACGCGACCCGCAACGCCGTCGACGTGCCGGCCCGGCTGCCGGACGGATCGGACGCGGAGATCTCGGTCAATCCGATGCTGCGGCCCCGGGAGGAGCACGAGTGAACGTGCGGACGCGAGGAGCACAGTGAGTCCCGACAACTATCTGTATCTGTCGGCGTTGCTGTTCACCATCGGCGCCGTCGGGGTGCTGGTGCGGCGCAACGCGATCGTGATGTTCATGTCGATCGAGTTGATGCTCAATGCGGTGAACCTGTCGCTGGTCACGTTCGCCCGGCTGCACGGCTCCCTCGACGGCCAGGTGCTCGCCTTCTTCGTGATGGTGGTGGCCGCCTGCGAGGTGGTGATCGGCCTGGCGATCATCATGGCCATCTTCCGCACCCGCCGTTCGGCTTCGGTGGACGACGCCAACCTGCTCAAACACTAGGGAAACGATGACGATTCCGCTGTGGCTGCTGATTGCGCTGCCGGCCGTCGGTGCGACCGTGCTGCTGCTGGCCGGGCGGCGCGCCGACCCGTGGGGTCATCTGCTGGGGTGCGCCGCCGCGCTGGCGTCGTTCGGCGTCGCCGCGGTGTTGTTCGTGGACATGCTGGGCCGGCCCGGTGATCAGCGCGGCACCGTGGCGACCCTGTTCTCCTGGGTTCCCGTCGCCGATCTGCAGATCGACTTCGGTCTGCAACTCGACCAGTTGTCGATGTGTTTCGCGCTGCTGATCACCGGTGTTGGCTCTCTGATCCACATCTACTCGGTCGGCTACATGCGCGAGGACCCGGAGCGCCGAAAGTTCTTCGCGTACCTGAATTTGTTCCTCTCCGCGATGCTGCTGCTGGTGCTGGCGGACAATTTCTTCGGCCTGTACGTCGGCTGGGAGGGCGTCGGCCTGGCGTCGTATCTGCTGATCGGTTTCTGGGCGCACAAACCCTCGGCGGCGACGGCCGCCAAGAAGGCGTTCGTGGTCAACCGGGTCGGCGACATGGGCCTGGTGATCGCGATGGCCGTGATGTTCGCCGCGGCCGGCTCGGTGTCGTTCAGCGGGGTCTTCGGCGCCGCACCGCAACTCGGTGAGGGCACCCTGACCGCGATCGGGCTGCTGCTGTTGCTGGCGGCCTGCGGCAAATCCGCTCAGGTGCCGCTGCAGTCCTGGTTGGGCGACGCGATGGAAGGCCCCACCCCGGTGTCGGCTCTGATTCATGCCGCCACCATGGTGACCGCGGGCGTGTATCTGATCGTGCGGTCCGGACCGGTGTTCGATCTGGCGCCGGGCGCGCAGCTCGCGGTGGTGGCCGTCGGCGCGGTGACCCTGCTGTTCGGTGCGATCATCGGCTGTGCGAAGGACGACATCAAGAAGGCGTTGGCGGCCTCCACGATGAGCCAGATCGGCTACATGGTGCTGGCTGCCGGTCTGGGGCCGGCCGGTTACGCGTTCGCGATCATGCATCTGCTGACCCACGGGTTCTTCAAGGCCGGGCTGTTCCTGGGGGCCGGGTCGGTGATGCACGCCATGAACGACGAGGTCGACATGCGCCGTTACGGCGGTCTGCGGTCCGTGCTGCCGATCACCTTCGCCACCTTCGGGCTCGGCTACCTGGCGATCATCGGGGTGCCGCCGTTGGCCGGCTTCTTCTCCAAGGACGCCATCATCGAGGTCGCGCTGGCCGCAGGTGGGGTCAAGGGTGTGGTGCTCGGCGGGGCTGCGCTGCTGGGCGCCGGCATCACCGCCTTCTACATGACCCGGGTGATGCTGCTGACGTTCTTCGGCGAACGGCGCTGGGAGCCGACCGCGCAGCCCCACGAGTCGCCACCGGTCATGACGGTGCCGATGATCCTGCTGGCCGTCGGATCGGTGGCCTCCGGTGCGGTGCTTGCCGTCGGCGGCACCCTGCAGCACTGGCTGGAGCCGGTGGTCGGCGTCCACGAGGCCCACCATGTGGTGCCGGTCTGGGTGGTGACCGCGACGGTCCTGGCGACGGTGGCGGTCGGCATCGTGGTCGCCTACCGGATGTATGCGATGCGCCCGGTGCCCGTCGAGGTTCCGGAGGGTTCGGCGCTCACTGTGGCCGCGCGGCGCGATCTGTACGGCGACGCCTTCAACGAGGCGGTCTTCATGCGCACCGGAAAGGGCCTGACCCGCACCCTGGTGCACGTCGACGAGGTCGGTGTCGACGGCGTCGGCAGCGGCCTGGCTGCGACGGTGCGGCGGTTCTCGGAGGCCCTGCGCGGCCTGCAGACCGGTTTCGCCCGGTCGTATGCCTTGTCGATGCTCGTGGGTGCGGCCCTGGTGGTCGCCATGGTTCTGGTGGTGCGCGCGTGGTGACTGGTTTTCCCTGGCTGACCGCGTTGTGGGCGACACCGATCGTCGGTGCCGCGGCGCTGGTGCTGCTGCCCGCGGCCCGCCGCGGCCTGGCCAAATGGTTCGCGCTGGCGGTGTCGCTGCTCGTGCTGGGCATCACCGCGGTGCTCACGGCAGGATTCGACCCGGGCGGCGAGCGTTACCAGTTCGTCGAGTCGCACCGCTGGATTCCGTCCTTCGGCACCGGCTACATCCTCGGGATCGACGGGATCGCGCTGGCGCTGGTGCTGCTCACCGCGGTGCTGGTGCCGCTGCTGATCGTGGCCGGGTGGAACGACGCCGATCAGCGCCCCGGCCTGGCGGGGCGTGCGGTGCACCTGTATCTGGCGCTCACCCTCGCCGTCGAGGGCATGGTGTTGATGTCGCTGATCGCGTTGGACGTGCTGCTGTTCTACGTGTTCTTCGAGGCCATGCTGATCCCGATGTACTTCCTCATCGGCGGCTTCGGCGGCGCCCACCGCGGCCGGGCGGCGGTGAAGTTCCTGCTGTACAACCTGTTCGGCGGGTTGATCATGTTGGCCGCGGTGATCGGTCTGTACGTGGTGACCGCGGGCAGCGACGCCCTCGCCGGTCCCGCGGGCGGGGGCACGTTCGACTTCCGCGCGATCGTCGCCGCGGTGTCGGCCGGCGATCTGATGATCGACCCGGCGGTGCTGAACCTGTTGTTCCTCGGGTTCATGCTGGCATTCGCGATCAAGGCGCCGCTGTGGCCATTCCACCGCTGGCTGCCCGACGCCGCGGTGGAGGCGACACCGGCAACCGCGGTGCTGATGATGGCGGTGATGGACAAGGTCGGTACGTTCGGCATGCTGCGGTACAGCCTGCAGCTGTTTCCCGACGCGGCAACGCTTTTCCGGCCCCTGGTCGTCGCGCTGGCGGTGATCGGGATCGTCTACGGCGCGATTCTGGCGATCGGCCAGACCGATGTGATGCGGCTGATCGCCTACACGTCGATTTCGCACTTCGGCTTCATCATCCTGGGCATCTTCGTGATGACCAGTCAGGGTCAGTCCGGTTCGACGCTGTACATGATCAATCACGGTCTCTCCACCGCCGCGCTGTTCCTGATCGCCGGATTCCTGGTGACCCGGCACGGGACCCGGCTCATCACCGATTACGGCGGGGTGCAGAAGGTCGCCCCGGTGCTGGCCGGCACCTTCCTGGTGGCCGGGCTGGCCACGCTGTCGCTGCCCGGGCTGGCGCCGTTCATCAGTGAGTTCCTGGTGCTGATCGGGACGTTCACGCGGTATCCGGTGTTGGCGGTCCTGGCGGCCACCGCGTTGGTGCTGTCGGCGATCTACATCCTGTGGACCTACCAGCGGATGATGGCCGGCCCGGTGCGCGAGGACAACCGATCGATCCGCGACCTGATCCCCCGCGAACTCGTCGTGGTCGCGCCGCTGATCGCGCTGCTGGTGGGGCTGGGGGTGTATCCCAAACCGGCGCTGGACATCATCGACCCCGCGGTCGGTCACACCTTGACCTCGATCGGCGAACACGACCCGAGGCCGACGATCACGGCGGGAGACGATCCCGTTCCGGCAGGAAAGGGGCGCTGACATGCCCACCCCCAGCGTGGAGTACAGCCTGCTGCTACCGATGTTGATCGTGTTCGGCGTCGCCATCGCCGGAGTGCTGATCGAGGCGTTCCTGCCCCGCCGGCTCCGGTATCGCGTCCAGCTGACGTTGACGCTCGGCGGGTTGGTCGCGGCCCTGCTCGCGGTGCTCGGCCTGACCGACCGACTCTCCGGCGGTGGCGGGGACACCGCGATGATGGGCGCGGTGGTCATCGACGGTCCGGCACTGTTTCTGCAGGGCACCGTCGTGCTGCTGGCGATCCTGGGTGTCTTGCTGATCGCCGAACGCCAGATCGGATCGCGGGATCCGGCCCGCGGTCTGGACGGGTTCACCCCGCAGGCGTCCGCGGTGCCGGGCAGCGTCGCCGAACAGGTCGCCACCAGGGCGGGTGCGGTGCAGACCGAGGTGTTTCCGCTGACCATGTTCGCCACCGGCGGCATGATGCTGTTCGGTGCCTCGGACGACCTGTTGACGATCTTCGTCGCGCTGGAGGTGCTGTCGCTGCCGCTGTACCTGCTGTGCGGGCTGGCGCGGCGGCAGCGCCTGCTGTCCCAAGAGGCCGCGTTGAAATACTTCCTGCTGGGCGCGTTCTCGTCCGCGTTCTTCGTCTACGGGGTGGCGATGCTGTACGGCTACTCCGGCACCCTGCGGCTCGGCGGAATCGCCGACGCGGTCGCCACCCCGCCCGGCGGTTCGACCGCGCTGGCGCTGATCGGCATCGGGCTGCTGATGGTCGGGTTGCTGTTCAAGGTGGGGGCGGTGCCGTTCCACTCCTGGATTCCCGACGCATATCAGGGTGCCCCGACGGCGATCACGGCGTTCATGTCGGCGGCCACCAAGGTCGCGGCGTTCGGCGCGCTGCTGCGGATCTGTTACGTCGCGCTCCCCGCCCTCAAGGACGACTGGCGTCCGATGTTGTGGGCGGTGGCGATTCTGACCATGGTGGTGGGCACCGTCACCGCGGTGACGCAGACGGATGTCAAGCGGATGCTGGCGTATTCGGCGGTCGCCCACACCGGGTTCATCCTCACCGGCGTGATCGCCGCGAACGAGGCCGGGGTGTCGTCGACGCTGTTCTATCTGTTCGCCTACGGGTTCAGCTCGCTGGGCGCGTTCGCCCTCGTCGGGTTGGTGCGGTCACGTGACGGTGAGGAGGCGACCTCGATGGCGGCGTGGGCCGGGTTGGGCCGCCGTCATCCCCTTGCCGGCGTGGTGTTCTCGCTGTTTCTGCTTGCGTTCGCCGGCATTCCGTTGACCAGTGGGTTCGTCGCCAAGTTCGCGGTTTTCAAGGCCGCCGGGGAGGGCGGTGCGATTCCGCTGGTGGTGATCGGGGTGATCGCCAGCGCCGTCGCCGCGTACTTCTATGTGCGGGTGATCGTGTTGATGTTCTTCACCGATCCCCCCTCGGATGCGCCCGAGGTCGTCGCCCCCAGCGGGCTGACCACCGCTGTGGTCACGGTGACCGCCGCGGTGACGTTCGCGCTGGGGACGTTGCCGCAACCTCTGCTCGATCTGGCGGACAGCGCGGTTCCGTTCCTGCGCTGAGCGACTCGCCCCTACCACGGTGGTGTGACATTCCCGGGTGTTCTGGGCCAAGTTGTCCTCAATGGGGGTTTTGTCCCCAGTCGGGGTGTTGGGGGCTGCTGTGTCGAATGGGTGTTCGATACGGTGGGTTCATGGGTCAGCAGTTCGTCACCGCCGGGGCCGCCCGGGCGCGGGTGGGTGAGTTGCTGGCCGCGGTGGATGCGGCGTATGCCGAGATG